>ERZ1034361.245-NODE-245-length-39350-cov-3.118224_pt1 | contig 39350 bp, 24 predicted proteins | sample MGYA00520617_ERZ1034361 | MGnify/ENA primary metagenome ERZ1034361 (study PRJEB33736, sample SAMEA104284507) | Azolla filiculoides | biome: Urban; feature: Water surface; material: Ditch water | place: Netherlands | collected 2015-10-28 | depth 0-0.1 m ...
AATGATACAACAACCTATGTTTGTCTGGCGCTGGCATTATTTGCTTCTTATTACGGAACAAAATATGTGGATGCTTCCGAAAAAAGACGTGGAATTGTAACCGCAGTGGCGATGGAATCGATATTGAAATTAGTTTTCTTTTTAATCATTGGCGTTTATGTAACTTATTTCGTTTACGACGGATTTGATGATATTTATACCAAAGCAGCTGTTCTTGAAAATTTTGACAAAAAGAATTCGATAGGCGATCTCAGCAGCGGAATCAATTGGTTTTTTCTTTGTATTTTGTCCATGTTTGCGATTTTTCTTTTACCAAGACAATTTCATACCGCAATTGTAGAGAATAATAAAGAATCCCATATTCGAACTGCGATGTGGTTGTTTCCATTGTATTTATTGCTGTTCAATCTTTTTGTTTTTCCAATTGCTTGGGGCGGAAATATTCTTTTTGAAGGAAAAGGACTCAATTCTGACACCTATTCGTTGTTGATTCCTCAATTTTTCAATAATAATTTTCTAACCGTTTTAGTTTTTCTTGGCGGATTTTCGGCTGCAATATCAATGATTATCGTTTCCTCGATTGCATTGGCAACTATGCTGAGTAACAACCTGTTGATTCCGTATGGTTTCATTGGTTCCCTACAAAATACTTCTCAAGAAAAAAACAGTAAACGAATTGTTCTCAGCAGAAAAATAGGTATTTTTTCGCTGATAATTTTGGCGTATGCCATCTATAGAATATTCATTTTAGACTATTCTTTAGTCTCCATCGGATTGGTTTCCTTTGTGGTTATTGCACAATTAGCACCTTCCTTTTTTGGCGCATTATTCTGGAGAAGAGGTTCAAAAAAAGGAGCCATTACCGGAATTATTCTTGGTTTCCTCATGTGTTTTTACACCCTTTTGTTGCCTTATGCTATCGGTCTTACAGAATCCACTAACACCTTTGTACAAGAAGGACCTTGGGGAATTGAACTCTTAAAACCGTTTCAACTCTTTGGTTTAGATTATTTAGACCCGATTCCACATGCTCTTTTTTGGAGTTTATTTTTTAATGTCATCAGTTATTCCGGTATTTCCGTGAGTTTCAAAGGAAACTACAGAGAACGTAATTATGCCGAAATGTTTGTAGACATAGACAAATACATCACCAATCACGAAGATGCTTTTGTATGGAAAGGAACTGCTTATGTATCTGATATTCAAAAAGTATTACAGCGTTTTCTTGGAGAAGAACGAACAAAAAGAGCCTTGACCATTTTTAATTTAAAATACAATATCGATAAAAAAGTAACAACCGCCGATGCTCGATTTATCAAGTTTGCCGAAAATTTATTGACAGGACATATTGGTACGGCTTCCGCCAAAATATTAATCTCAAGCGTAGTCAAAGAAGACAAAATCAGTCTGACCGAAGTATTGCGCATTTTAGAAGAATCCAAAGAAAATATTATTGTCAACAAGAAACTAACCGAAACGTCAACCGAATTACAAAAAATTTCCGAACAGTTAAAAAATGCCAATCAGGAGCTGGTCAACAAAGACATTCAAAAAGATGAATTTCTGGACACCGTAACACATGAATTACGAACGCCAATAACCGCGATTCGGGCCGCAAGCGAAATTCTTCACGATGATGAAGACATTCCGGCGGAACTGCGAAAACAGTTTTTACAAAATATCATTTCGGAATCCGACCGATTGAATCGATTGATTGATAAAATTCTGGATTTAGAAAAATTTGAAACCGGAAAACAGAAAATTTATCTTTCCAGAAATGACATTTCAAAGACTATTTCAAAAACAGTAGCTTCATTAAAACAATTAATAAACAACAAAAAAATAACGCTCGAATTTAATGATGCCGATAAGGAAATAAAAGCCTTTTATGACGAAGAACGAATCATTCAGGTGATGCACAATTTACTGTCGAATGCTATAAAATTCTGTGCCGAAAAAGAAGGTAAAATTTCGATACAAATTATTGAAAACAAAGGCAATGTCGAAGTAAAAATTCACAACAACGGCAAAGGAATTAAACAAGAAGATTTTGAAGCTATTTTTGATAAATTCTACCAATCCCGAAACCAAAATGTCAAAAAACCCATTGGAAGCGGATTAGGGTTAGCGATTTGCAAACAAATTATTGAACACCATAAAGGAAACATTTGGGCCGAAAATAACGAAACTAACGGCGCCACTTTCACCTTTACTTTACCCAATTATAATACAACAGAAAATAATTAAAAAACAATGAAGAAGATTTTAATTGTAGATGACGAACCCAACATAGTAATGGCATTAGAATATACTTTCAAAAAAAATAATTTTGAAGTTTTCATCGCCCGTGACGGACAAGAAGCACTTGATATCCTTAAAAATCAACTTCCGGATATTATAATTCTTGATGTAATGATGCCTATGGTAGATGGTTTTGCCACATTAGAACAAATAAAAAAGGACGAACGACTGAGGCATTGCAAAGTCATTTTTCTCTCGGCAAAAAACAAAGAAAAAGACATCGAAAAAGGCCTTTCGTTAGGCGCTAATTTATATGTCGTCAAGCCATTTTCAATCAAGAAACTGATTGAACAAGTTCAAGAATTACTATCGGCTTAAACTCAATTACTTTACACAACAACTAAAATGAACTATAAAGAACTATATACAGAAAGCATCGAACAACCCGAAAAATTTTGGGCCGCACAAGCCGATGCAATTGAATGGTACAGCAAACCAAAAACCATTTTATCAAAAGACGAAAACGGATATCCGCTTTGGTTTAAAGATGGTGAATTAAACGTTTGTTATTTAACTTTAGACAAACACATTCAGGATGGTTTTGGCGATCAGGTGGCCATGATTTATGATTCGCCAGTAACACAAAACATAAAAAAATACACGTTTTCAGAAGTTAAAACTGAAGTGGCAAAACTCGCCGGTGGTATGCAATCTTTGGGATTAAAGAAAGGTGACACCGCTGTAATTTATATGCCAATGATTCCTCAGGCTGCTTTTGCTATGCTGGCTTGCGCGAGAATTGGCGTAACGCATTCGGTAGTTTTTGGCGGTTTTGCTCCACACGAATTAGCCATCAGAATCGATGATTGCAAACCCAGAGTAATCTTAACCGCTTCCTCCGGTATTGAAATAGACCGTTTAATTGCTTACAAACCATTGGTAGATGAGGCAATTGAATTAGCGAATCATAAACCAAAAAAAGTAATCGTTTTCAATAGAAAATTAGGAGCAAGAGTTCCGTTCAAAAAATATGATGTAGATTATGACGCCTTAGTTTACGGTTCTGAGGAAGCACCTTGCGTTCCATTAAGCGCCACACATCCATTATACGTTTTGTACACTTCGGGAACAACAGGGAAACCAAAGGGAATTGTAAGAGACACGGGAGGTTATGCGGTTGCGCTTAAGTTTTCGATGAAAAATATTTACAATGCAAATGAAGGTGATATTTTTTGGGCGGCTTCGGATGTTGGCTGGGTGGTAGGACACAGTTATATTGTTTACGGACCTTTAATTAACCGCAACACAACGATTATTTTTGAAGGAAAACCAATCAAAACTCCTGATGCCAGTACGTTTTGGCGAATGATTGAAGAACACAAAGTGGCGGTTATGTTTACTGCTCCAACTGCGATTCGTGCCATCAAGAAAGAAGATCCAAACGGAGATTTCATCAAACAATATGATTTGAGTTCTTTGAAAACACAATTTTTGGCAGGAGAACGTTGCGATGTTGCCACATTAGAATGGTACCAAGAGCACATTCCGGTTCCTGCAATTGACCATTGGTGGCAAACAGAATCCGGCTGGCCCATGATTGCCAATATGATGGGTGTCGAATATTTGCCCATCAAACCAGGCTCTGTAGGAAAAGCAGTTTGTGGATTTGACATTAAAATTTTTGGCGAAAACGGAACCGAATTAGGACCAAACGAAGAAGGTTATGTAGTGCTGAAATTACCTTTGCCTCCGGGAACTTTAATGGATTTATGGAAAGACAATCCAAGGTTTCAGGCGGGTTATTTAAATAAATTTCCCGGATATTATTTCTCAGGAGATGGCGGATTTAAAGATGATGACGATTATATTTTCATTACCGGCAGGGTTGATGACGTAATCAATGTGGCCGGACACCGACTTTCGACAGCCGAAATGGAAGAAATAGTTGCTTCACATCATGCCGTTGCAGAATGTGCCGTAATAGGAATTCACGATGAGTTAAAAGGGCAAACACCTTTAGCCTTGGTCGTGACCAAACATGGTGAAGAAATAGAGCATTATCAGTTAGAACAAGAAATTATAAAACTAGTACGTCAGCAAATTGGCGCGGTAGCTTCCTTGCGAAACGTAGTTATTGTGGAGCGGTTACCCAAAACACGTTCGGGTAAAATTCTCCGAAAACTGATGCGCAGTATTGCTGATGGGGATGATTTTCAAATTCCATCAACGATTGACGACGAATCAATTGTTGACGAAATCATAACCGTTTTAACCAAATACCAAATTGGTGTTTACAAATAAAAAGACCACATTTCAAAAAACGAATTAATATATCAACGAATTAATTAGAAAAACAATGAGTTATTACAAAATTGAAAACTTAGAAGAATACTTTAAACATTACAAAAAATCAATTCGTGAACCGAGAAAATTTTGGGACAGAATTGCTTCTGAAAACTTTACTTGGTACCAACAATGGGATAAAGTAATTGATTTTAATATGGCTGAAGCCGATATCAAATGGTTTACCAATGCCAAAGTTAATATCACCAAGAACTGTATTGACAGACATCTTGCCAAAAAAGGGGAAAAAACTGCCATTATTTTTGAACCAAACGATCCAAACGAAGAAGCGCTACATATTTCCTATAACGAATTGTATGAGCGTGTGGCCAGAATGGCAAACGTTCTTCGCGAACAAGGAATAAAAAAAGGAGATCGTGTTTGTATTTACTTGCCTATGATTCCGGAATTAGCGGTTTCTGTTTTGGCTTGTGCCAGAATTGGCGCGATACATTCGGTGGTTTTTGCAGGATTCTCGGCTTCGGCAGTAGCTGCGAGAATCAATGACAGCGAATGTAAAATGGTGATTACCTCAGATGGCGGTTACCGTGGTAATAAAACAATTGATTTAAAAGGAATTGTAGACGAAGCTTTAGAAAAATGTCCTTGTGTTACCAAAGTTTTAGTAGCCAAAAGAACCCATACCGAAGTTAAAATGAAAGACGGTCGTGACATTTGGTTGCAACCTCTTTTAGACAAAGCTTCGGATAATAATGTGGCAGAAATCATGGATGCCGAAGATCCTTTATTCATCCTGTACACTTCTGGTTCAACTGGAAAACCAAAAGGAATGGTACATACAACGGCCGGATATATGGTTTATACCGCTTATACATTCAAAAATGTTTTTAGCTACGAAGAAAATGATATTTTCTGGTGTACAGCTGATATCGGTTGGATTACCGGTCACTCTTATATTCTTTATGGTCCGTTATTGAATGGTGCAACTACAGTAATTTTTGAAGGCGTTCCATCCTATCCTGATTTTAGTCGTTTTTGGGAAACCATCGAAAAACATAAAGTAACGCAGTTTTATACCGCGCCAACTGCTATTCGTGCTTTGGCAAAAGAGAACTTGGAGTATGTTCAAAAATATCCGTTATCCTCCCTAAAAGTAATTGGTTCTGTAGGAGAACCTATTAATGAAGAGGCTTGGCACTGGTATAATGACCACGTAGGCGGAAAAAGATGTCCCGTAGTTGATACTTGGTGGCAAACCGAAACGGGCGGAATCATGATTTCTCCGCTTGCATTTGTAACGCCAACAAAACCAACCTATGCTTCGTTACCCTTACCGGGAATTCAGCCCGTTTTGATGGACGAAAAACGAAATGAAATAGAAGGTAATCAAGTAACCGGTAGCTTGTGTATTAAATTCCCATGGCCTGGAATTGCCAGAACAATTTGGGGCGATCATCAACGCTATAAAGAGACGTATTTCAGTGCTTTCCCAGGAAAATATTTCACAGGAGATGGTGCTTTGCGTGATGAAGTTGGATACTACAGAATTACTGGTCGCGTAGATGACGTAGTAATTGTTTCCGGACACAATCTGGGAACTGCACCAATTGAAGATGCGATTAATGAACATCCGGCAGTTGCGGAATCAGCGATTGTAGGTTTCCCACATGACATAAAAGGAAATGCATTGTATGGTTTTGTAATCCTGAAAGAATCTGGTGAATATCGTGACAGAGAAAACTTGAGTAAAGAGATTAATCAACAAATTTCGGATCATATCGGGCCAATTGCCAAATTAGATAAAATTCAGTTTGTTTCCGGTTTACCAAAAACACGCTCGGGAAAAATCATGCGTAGAATTCTTCGCAAAATTGCCGAAGGAGATTATTCTAACTTTGGAGACATCAGTACTTTGCTGAATCCAGAAATTGTAGAAGAAATCAAAAACGGCAAAATATAATTTTTAGTTTTTAATTGTTAATTGTAGTAGAGAAACTGCTCCGGAAATGGGGCAGTTTTTTTGTTTTTTATTTTAAAAACAGAACATCTTCAACCAAATAAAAAAGGCTGCCTTTTTAGAGACAGCCTTTGCATTTATTTAAAATTTGGTTTTAGTTTTTTATCAATTTTAAAACCTCAACTTCATTGTTTTCGTTGAATACTTTTACAACATAAAGTCCTTTGTTCAAGTCATTAACAGCAAATTGATGTGATGCTGACTGATTGCCTTCAAAACTTTTTACCAATTGTCCGGTTATAGAAAACAACTGCACTTTGGTCGTATTAATATTTAAACTAAAAGAACTCGATGCAGGATTTGGATACAACTGAATTGTTGTTGTTTTCTCGTAATCAGCAATCGCTAACGAAGCTTGTTTGTTTCCGTAGATTCTAAATTCACCTGCCGGAATTGATATTCCTGTAGTTGTGTTCGTTACATTAATAGTGGTATTATCCATCAAGTTATACCATGTTCCTGTATAAGCAAAACCTGTAGGAACAGTTTGGGTTGTTACATTAAAATTAGCAATAATTAATACATCCTTAAGCGCTCCTGAGGCTAAAGCACTATTAGTAATTTTAATATTTGGATATAAAGAACTAGTGTTATTAATTGTTGCTGTTCCTGAGAATACCGGCTCAGCAATTTTCATAGTAATCATTTTTGACCAATCAGAATAAATTTTACTTCTATCGGAATTTGCTAACCAATTACCTGTCCATTGTGGCTGTGGTTTTGTAGCTAATTTACAATCTCCGGAAGTTACATCTGATGATGTGTTTACAGTTCCATCAGTACACATGAAGATAGAATTTTCCATTCCTAGATCTCCAAAATGCCAAATCATTTTTGGTCCCGGAACTAATAAAGTAACTGCTCCAATAGCTGACATTCTTGATAAAGCAGTACTAAGGGTTCTTACATTATGCAAAGTATTAGTAGTATTTCCAGCAGTTAAATTTCTATACATTAAGCGATCTTCATCATGACTTTCTGCATATCCCATCAATCTGTTTTTAGTAAATCCTCTGCTGCCACTACTCATCTTGTAAACGTTAGCTGCATACCCTTTTGATAGTTCACTGTATTGACTATTCATTATACCCCACATCATAACTCCTTTACTAGGTGTTTCAGAAATTTTATAATTTGCCCATTGTTGCTCTTCTGCATCTGTTCCTAAATGTTCAAAAATAGTGTAATGTGTTGGGTCTAAACCCCATGAATAATCAGCATAACTTTTTAAAACATCAACACGGTCTTGTTGATAATTATTAGTACAATTATCTTGACCTCCTGAAACTGTCGAAGGGCAATTTTGAGTAAATCCTTTGGTTAAATCCCAACGAAAACCATCAATTTTGTATTCTTCTATCCATTGTTTTACTACTCTTTTTACATAATTCTGAGTTCTTGGTAGTTGATGATTAAAATCATTTCCCACACTGTAACTGTGTTTAGCGACAGTATTAAAATAAGGATTTTCAGAAGAAGGTCCACCCCATCCGTCACCATCAGGATCGTTCATCCACATTCTAACCATTGGATTTCTATCAAAAGCATGATTCAAAGCCACATCTAGAATTACTGCAATTCCGTTTTGATGGCATACATCAATCATTTCTTTAAATTTATCCGAAGTACCATAAAATTTGTCCAAAGCCATGTGAAAAGAAGTGTTGTATCCCCAACTTTCATTTCCTTCAAACTCCATAACCGGCAACAATTCGATAGCATTTATTTTCAAATTTTTAAAATAATCGATTCTGTCAATTATGCTTTGAAAATTTCTTTTGGCATCAAAATCACGCACTAGAAGTTCGTAAACCACTAATTTTTCTTTGTCTGGCTTAACAAAATTAGTAGTTGCACTAGTCCAAGTGTAAGGGATTTGTCCTGTTTGCAAAACGGTAACCTCTCTTTCCTGTCCCGTTGGATATGCCGGACGATTTGGATAGGTTGTTGTTGGAATATAAGGATCATCATCCGGTGACAATACTAATGTTGAATACGGATCAGCCGTTCTGACCAATGATGGCGAACCTGATATTGGAGTAGCATCAACTACCCAGTACTGATAGGTATAATTAGTCCCCGAAACTAAGCCAGTCAATTCCAACCAGAACTTGCCATCTGGAGTTGGGTCTTTTTTCATGGCATATGCCGAAGTAGGTTGCCAGTCATTAAAACTTCCGGCTACATATACAAAATCTTTCAATGGAGCATCAAGAACTAAAGTCGCTTTGGTTGCATCAGCAGCATTATAGTTGATTCCGTCAACTAAACCTACGGGTATAGCTTCAGAAACTATTCCCGGATTAACAATTACACTGAATTTTTTTACAATGGTTGTTGTACCTTGAGTTACTGATAATTCATAATTTTGATTGTTTGTGATAGCAGTATGAGTATAACTGTAACTAGCCGTACTGGCATTTGTATTTAATGTCGTTCCATTAGCTTTTAAGGTGTAACTGGCATTTCCGTTTGTATTAGTAGCGGTAATATTTAGATTACTTCCGGAAGTAATAATAGTGGAACTGTTTTGTAATGGCGCTGTTAATGTTGTTTGAAAAGCTCCAACTTCAACAAAAATATCTTGAGATTTTTCATCTCCAGTTCCATTCTTTGCTTTAACAAGAAAACCTATTTTACCTAATCCATTTCTATTGTAGAAAACATTTGGTGTAAAAGTCTTTGTATAAGTATCAGAAATTGCATTGTATGTAAATCTATTAGCTTCATTACTCGAAGTCCATGTACCGTTAGTAGGACAATCTATACTGTTCGCATCATTGATATCAAAAGACCATGTCCACATATACAATGCATTTCCTGTAACTCCCCAATTTGTTTCATTTATAGAATTACCATTTATAGTAATGGTAATTGCTGTTGTTTCTTCAAATGTAGCCGGACTTACGGTATAAGTGACTGTTTGCACTTGTCCAAATCCCACAATGGAGAATAAGAACAACATTAATAAGAGGGCGTTTTGTTTCATAATTAATTATTTTAGATAAAAAAAGGGCTATACGAAGATAGCCCTTTTAGGAATTGTATTAAATACTAATTCAATGTAATTGTTTTAGCAATTGTATCAATTTTTAAAACTCTAAGACCTGTAGCTCCAGTATATCTAAAATTACTATCTCCATCAGCAGCATTTTCAAACTCAGAAGAAATTGTATATCCTTCTCCAACATAGTAAGGGAAATTATGAGATGCATCCCAGTTTCCATCATCAGTACCATTGTTTCCTAAAAACACTCTAAATGTTTCTCCTGATTTTAATACAACTGGAACTTCAAACACACCGTCACTTATCAATCCTAATTCTGTTTCACTATTACCTGACCAAGTCCAACCACCTGGAGTTGCTGCTCCTACTAACCAATTTGAATTTACAGCTGTTTCTCCTTGTGCTACTGTAATCGTTTTTGCAACTTCATCAATTTTAATACGGTGAACTCCAGGATTACCAATGAATCTAAAATTTGAGTCACCATCATTAGCATTTTCTAAAGATGAACTGATTTTATATCCTTCAGTAACATACCAAGGGTAATTTCTACCAGAACCCCAATCTCCGTTTACTGTAAAGAATCTAAATGTATCATTTTTCAACTCTACTGCAGAAACTAATATGTTATCATTACAAACCAAAGTTAAAGGCGTACTCCATCCCCAACCTGCAGATACAATTCCTGCTCCAACAGCAAACTGATTTGGACAATTGTTAGCTACTGCTGGCTGATAAGCATTAATTAAAATAGTCAATGGATTAGCTGAAATCATTGTTTGAATTCCGCTCAAATGTGACATTACTTTTACGTCATAAGATCCTATTTCACCAGTAATTCCCTCCAATGCAAGAACTGCGTCATTCAAGGTTTTCACTGAAACTTCAATTTGAGTTGCACCAGCAGTTCCACCTAATTCGATTGCATTTGTAAAATCACCACCTTTAACATCCATTAAAAGTTTGTATCCAATTTCAACATCTCCACCATATGTAGCTGCAGACCAAACAAAACGTTCTGCTATAACATCAGCGTTTTCTTCAAGTAATACATATGATTTGTCACTTTCCGGAGCAACTAACTCAGGAGTATCAACTCCTTGAATTACTGGTCTGTCTTGAACATCTTCTACGCTACAAGACAGAGCAAGTACCGCAAATAAAGCAATTATTGATTTCGTTATATTTTTCATCTTTTATATATTTTAATATTATTAATACCCTGGGTTTTGTTGTAATTTTTGATTTGATGATAAAGCTGTTGCAGGAATTGGGAATAAATTTCTGTAGGATTGCGTAGGAGCTCCACCAGAAACATTTCCTTTCCAAGGCCATACGTAACTTCCTCCTGTAAATTTACCAAAACGAATTAAATCAGTTCTTCTTTGTCCTTCCCAGTGCAATTCTCTAGATCTTTCATCAAGAATAAAATCTAAGGTTAAGGTACCTTCTAGTACTGTTGAAGTATTTGCTCTAGTTCTTAGTGCATCAACATATGTTTTAGCCAATGCTTTGGTTGCACCGCCAGCACCTCTTACAGCACATTCAGCATACATTAAATAAGCATCTGCCAGACGGAAAATCGGGAAATCTGAATCTGAAAAAGTCCCAGACTTGTCTGTTCCCATAACTCCGTTAACATCAACATTTCTAAATTTTTGAACTGCATATCCATTCGTAAATGAACCAATATCAACGATTTCTTTAGTTTGCCCATCAGTATAGAACTGTCCACGCGCATCGCTAGTGTTATCAGAAAACTTGTCAACAAAAGCAGCTGTTGTTCTGATACCAGCCCAACCACCACTAATACCAAACGCATCAACCGGCATACTTCCTCCCACTGGTGCGTGAGTCAAGAAAGTAGTTCCTCCGTATGTTTGAGTATGAAGACCATCAAAAGCAATAGCAAAAATGAATTCATTTTGAGCGCCATTTTTGTCATTATCTGCTAAGAATAATTCATTGTAATTATCATGTATTGCATATCCTGAACTTATTACTTTATTGATTAAAGGAACTGCTGCTGCATAATTATCTGTTCCAATGTATACTTGTGAATTCATGTATAACTTTGCTTGTAACATCCAAGCTGCTGCTTGATCCACTCTGTAAGCTTCATTTGATTTTGGCGTTTTCAATTCTGGAGTAATCGCAGTCAATTCATCGTCAACAAATTTGTATAATTCAGCTCTTGTAGCATATTCCGGATAGTAAAATGAAGATGGAGAATTTTCTGTAACTAATGATCCACCACCAAACATATCAATTAAATGCCAATAAGTCAAAGCTCTCAAGAAACGAGCTTCAGCTCTGTACGTTTTAATTTCAGTTATTAAAGCTGCATCAAGACCTCTAGCTGCTAATTTCTCATCTGTAGTTTGTCTTAAAAACTCATTACAGTTTACAATCTGAAAAGAGAAACGAGCAAAAGTAGCTGTTATAAAACGGTCTAATGGTGTCCATGTTTGATAATGTAAATCTTTAATAGTACCATCATTCCAACCTATTACTGCCTCATCTGTAGTTAATTCTTGCATCAACCAAAACCCTCTGATATACTGGCTTTCTCCTTCATCAATTCCAGAAATATCCGGTTTACCTGCAGGCCCTTCTTGTCCGGAAACTGCAAAACCCGCATATAGTTTAGCTAAATTTTGCTTATACGAAGCTGCATCTGTAAAAAATTCTTCACCTGGAATAGCATTTGTGCTTTCTGGCGCTTGGTTCAAATCATCTGTACACGATGGGAATAACATCACCAACAGTAACAAAGAAATACCCAATAATTTTATTTGTATCTTTTTCATTTTTCTTGTTATTTGTATTAGAAATTAACGTTTAAACCTAACGTAAAAGTGATTGGTCTTGGATACAAATTACTATCAATACCTCCCGAAATTTCTGGATCTAATCCGCTATAATCAGTAATCAATAATACATTTTGAGCAGCCAATGTTAATTTAACTAACGAAGTTGAATCCGGTTTTTGATTAAAAGTATATCCAATACTTACATTATCTAACCTAACAAAAGAAGCATCTTGAATGTAGTAATCAGATTCATATCTTTTTGTATCTTGAGTTGTAAAACCAGTCTCTAAAATATTTTGAACACCATTAGACAAATCTGTACTTCTTATTAAAATATTTTGGTAAGAACCTTTACTTGAATCTACGTTGTTGTAATTAAAATTACCCCAAGATCCTCTCCAGTTCATAGCCATATCCCAATTTTTATAGGTAACACTTGTATTGAAACCATAAAACACATCGGCTGCAGGTTTGTGGAAACGGTATTTATCTTGTGCATTAATGGTTCCGTTTTTATCTCTATCAATATACACTCCATCTAATGGTTTTCCGTCTGCACCATATGCTTGCTCATATACATAGAATGAACTTGGAGCATATCCTACTTGATGATTTTGGATTGTATTTCCTGTAGCACCTTCATAACCACCAGTATTAATACCTGGAGTATTATCTAAAACAGTCGTCAATTTAGTAATTTTTGAATCTTGGAACGTCACATTACCTCCGATATTCCATTCGAAACTATCTGTTTTAACAGGAGTAACATCAGCAGATAACTCAATACCTTTATTTTCAATTGTTCCAATATTGTAATTATCATAATTAGAGAAACCAAAGAAAGAAGGATTTTGAGTATACAATAATAAATCTTTTGTAGTTCTTTGATATAAATCTACTGTACCTCTAATTCTATTATTCAAGAAACCATAATCTAAACCAGCATTAACTGTTGTAGTTTCTTCCCATTTCAGGTTACTATTATAAGGTTGTGGTCTGTATGTATTATAAAAACTATTTCCAAATTGATATTGTGCTTGGATATTAGAAACTAAATACAATGGAATTGAAGGGTAACTAACTCCAATATCTTGTTGTCCTGTAACTCCCCAACCAGCTCTAAGTTTCAATGTTGAAACGCTAGTCACATCTTTTAAGAAACTTTCTTCATTCATTTTCCATGCTAAAGCAACTGCAGGGAAATTAGCCCAACGGTTCTCTTTTGTAAATCTGGATGTACCATCACGTCTGTAAGACAATGTTAACAAGTATTTATCAGCGATAGTAAAATTACCTCTTGCAAAAAACGATTGCAAATTCACACGTGAAGGCACTGGAACTGCAGGAGTAATTTTATTATTTTGAAAATTATATGAACTTCCATCATTAGAATCTCTGAAATCTTGGTAAGAATACCCACCTGTTACATCAACTTGTGTATTGATTGCATCAATTTTTTTATTGTAATTCAAGTATAAATCCATCAACTTATTATTTCTGGATTGAGTATATTCATACGAATTATTATATCCCGAACCAGCTAATCCGTTTAAGTAATCAGGAGATACACCTCCATAACTTCTACCACTTAATTGGTCGTAACCAAAATTAGCTACAGCTTTCAATTCTGATAAGAAATGTAATTTATAATCAAATTGTACATTTCCGATACTTCTGTATGAATCTCCAAAATTATCTTGTTGCTCAATCAATGATAATGGGTTTTTTCCTGCCAACTGATTGAATTGAGTTGGAGATGTTAACCACTGAAAATAAGTTCCATCAGCATTTTTAACCACTTGAGTTGGATCAAAGCTAATAGCTGAACCAATAGCACCTCTATTACTGTAATTATTTTTAATAACAGATGTATTGTTGTTTAACTGAATTTTTAAATGTTTATCAAAAAAATCTCCTGTTAACGATACAGCCATAGTTGTTCTTTGCATGTTATCTCTTTTTAAGATACCATTCAAATTAGCATACCCTACAGATGCTCTGTATACCACATTATCAGAACCTCCGCTCAAAGCGACGTTATGATCTGTACCAACAGCCGTTCTGTAAATCTCCTCTTGCCAATCTGTATTTGCAGCACCTACTAAAGCTTGTTGTGCAGGTGTACCATGAGCAGTCAAGAAGTCTCTAAACTGATTAGACGTTAAAGCATCTACCTTTTTTGTAATTTCAGAAACTTGAAGATTTCCGCTATAACTAATTTGTAAATCTCCTGCTTTACCTTTTTTAGTTGTAATAATAATTACCCCATTTGATGCACGAGAACCAAAGATAGCAGTTGCAGAAGCATCCTTTAATACTGATATAGATTCAATATTATTTTGATTAATAGTAGACAATGGATTTCTTCCTCCATTAACACCTCCTGCAGCAACTGGTACTCCATCTATTACATATAAAGGATCATTATTTGCTGACAAAGAAGAACCGCTTCTAATTCTAATAGTTGCGCCCTCACCAGGAGAACCACCACCATTTACAATTTGTAAACCGGCTACTTTACCTTGTATCATCTGATCTGCAGAAGTTACAGGCCCTTTGTTAAAATCTTTGCTAGTCAATACTGTCACAGCACCTGTTGCATCTTTCTTTTTAACAGATCCATAACCAACTTGAATAACAACTTCTTTTAACTCACTAGAAGATTCCTCTAAAGAAACACTCAATGTTTTTTGAGAATTATAACTAACAACGGAATTTTTATATCCAATGTAAGAAAAAACGATTTGATCCCCTTTCTTTACATTTGACAACTGAAATTTCCCGTCAAAATCTGTCGAAACACCATTATTGGCGCCTTGTACATTTACATTTACTCCCGGAATTGGCTGCCCTGATGCTTTATCAAGAACAGTCCCACTCACCGTATTCTGAGCCAGAATACTAAAAGGCAGAAGTAGTAATAAAAATAACAACTTTTTGTAAATTGTTTTCATACTTTTTGTTTAAATTAATTTGAGTTTTGGTTGCGTTTAAGTTTTAATTTTACTTCGAGTAGCAAACTTAACAAAACTATAACGTTTTCGACATGACAAAAATCATAACCATCTACGATAACGTGATAGTGTTGAAAAGTTTCTGTATTATTTAAGTTTTAAGTACTTATTTTGCCATTAATAAAAAATAAACATATCTTTATTATTAAAATAATTTTCCCAAACCTACACTTATGAAAAGAAAGGTAACCCTTAAACAAATAGCAAAAGAGCTTGACGTATCCATTTCAACCGTTTCAAAATCATTACGAAACAGTCCTGAAATAGGAGAAGAAACCAGACTTAAAGTACAGGCTTTTGCTAAATTTTACCACTACAAACCCAATAATATAGCACTGAGTTTAAAAAATCGAAAAACAAAAACCATAGGTATTATTATCCCAGAAATTGTTCATCATTTTTTCTCTACGGTTATCAACGGAATAGAGCATGTAGCCAACGAAAACGGCTATAGCGTAATCATTTGTTTATCTGACGATTCATTCGAAAAAGAGGTCTTAAATATGGAAATGCTGGCCAACGGAAGCATCGACGGATTTATTATGTCACTCTCAAAAGAAACCCAATTCAAAGGCGATTTTCACCATATTACCGAAGTCATCAATCAAGGAATGCCTGTGGTTATGTTTGACAGGGTTACCAATGAAATCCTTTGCGACAAAGTAATTATAGACGACAAATCAGCTGCCTACGAGGCTGTTCAAAGCTTAATAGATAAAGGAAAAAAGAAAATTGCACTAGTTACCACCGTTGATTATATAAGTGTAGGTAAATTAAGAACAGATGGATATACCAAAGCATTATTAGACAACGGAATCCCATTCAATGAAGATTTAATCATCCGAATTGAGAATGTAGATACTTGCGAAATAACAATAGGAAAACTTCTGGAAGACAAAGCCATAGATGCCGTTTTTGCCGTAAATGAACTTTTTGCGGTAACCATCATTAAAATAGCAAATAAAATAGGACTTAATGTTCCTAAACTTTTTGCAGTAATAGCTGTTAAAACTGCTCATAAAATAGGCCTGAAAGTACCAGATGATTTAGCAGTTATTGCCTTTACTGACGGAATGATTTCAAAATATTCCACTCCAACTATTACAACCGTAAGTCAAAGTGGCAAAAAGATGGGAAGCAAAGCAGCAAAAATGCTTATAAAGAGATTAGAATCAGAGGAAGAAGAAGGAGAAGAAAACTACAAAACCGAAGTAATATCGACACACCTTATAGAAAGAGAATCAACAAATTAATACTTTTTGTTGATTTTTTTCAACACTACAACCTTGTAGTTAAAAATGCATCCCAGATATTATAGAATGAAAAATAAAAGTTTAAAATATATTTATATATTTACCCCTCAAAGCTTTTACTTTTACTTCGAAAATTAAGTCAAGTTTTGATAAGCAAAGCGCTTATCGTACATTAAATTCAATTTACGATAATGGAAAAACCCAAGTTAAGTTTTTGGCAAATTTGGAATCTAAGTTTTGGATTCTTAGGAGTTCAAATTGGATATTCGCTACAAAATGGAAATACCAGCAGAATATTAGAAGCCTTAGGTGCCGATGTTCATAGCATAGGATATTTTTGGTTAGCAGCACCTCTAGCAGGTCTGGTTGTACAACCTATAATTGGTCTTTCGAGTGATAAGACCTGGACTCGGTTGGGTCGCAGAATCCCATTTATATTTTTCGGAGCAATTGTCTCTGCGTTGGCTATGTTTTTCATGCCTAATGCAGAATACTTCGCATACCTTTTACCTCCATTAGTTTTTGGAGCTGTAATGTTATTATTAATGGACACTTCCTTTAATGTTACTATGCAACCTTTTAGAGCTCTAGTTGGAGATATGGTAAATGATCATCAACGCAATTTGGGTTATTCCTTACAGAGTGCATTGATTAACTTTGGAGCCGTTTTTGGCTCTTTGCTTCCTTGGATTCTTGCAAAAGCAGGAATGGCAAATGTGCCGGCACCTGGAGAAAAAGTAGCCGAATCTGTAATTTGGTCTTTCTATATAGGAGGAGCTATTTTACTCATTACTGTACTTTGGACTGTTTTCAAAACAAAAGAATACGCACCAAAAGAACATGCAGAGTATAACAAAATAGATTTAGAAGCTCCAGAAAAAAAAGAAAAATCAAGTATTTTCAGTTTGATTTCAAATGCACCAAAAATCTTTTGGCAGTTGGGATTTGTACAATTTTTTTCCTGGTTCGCTTTATTTTTAATGTGGGTATACACTACTAGAGCAATCGCCAATCAAGTTTGGGGACCTGAAGCATTAGATGCCAAATCAATTGGCTTCAATGAAGCTGGGGACTGGACCGGTGTAATGTTCGCTTTTTACAGTGCTGTAGCTGCAATATTCTCTTTGTTAATTCCTTCAATAGCAAAATCTATTGGCCGAAAAAAAACCTACAGTTTTTCTCTTCTACTAGGAGGAATCGGATTAATTTCTATGTTCTTAGTACACGATAAAAACCTATTATTGGTTTCTATGGTTGGAGTTGGTTTAGCTTGGGCTGCCATTTTAGCTATGCCATATGCTATGTTATCCGGTTCATTACCTGCCGATAAAATGGGAGTTTACATGGGATTATTCAACGCAACAATTACTTTGCCTCAAATCGCGGCCGGATTATTAGGCAGTACCATTATTGCCTTATTTGGAGGTCAACCAATGGCTATTATTGCCATAGCGGGAGCTTCCATGTTAATCGCCGGTCTTGCCGTAACCTTTGTTAAGGAAACAGCAACAACTAAATAATAAATATCACAATTAAAATCAAAATGACTAAAGCATTTATATTCGACCTGGACGGAGTGATTGTTGACACCGCTAAATACCATTATTTAGCCTGGAAAAAAATCGCAACAGCATTAGATATCGAATTTACACACGAACACAACGAACTATTAAAAGGAGTTAGCCGCGTGCGCTCGCTGGATATAATTTTAGAATTAGGAAAAGTCGAAGCATCTCAAGAAGATAAAGACCGATGGTTAATTGAAAAAAACGAAGAGTATTTGTCCTACTTGGTAGACATGAATGAAAGTGAAATTCTTCCGGGAGTTTTGCCTGTTCTTCAATTTTTAAAAGAAAAAAACCAACCAATAGCTTTAGGTTCAGCAAGTAAAAATGCCAGACCAATTCTGGAAAAAACAGGAATCTTACATTATTTTGATGCAATTGTAGACGGAAACGACGTCAGCAATGCTAAACCAGATCCTGAAGTTTTCTTGATTGCCGCCAAATTATTAAAAACAGATCCTAAAGACGCTATCGTTTTTGAAGACTCTGTTGCAGGGATTCAAGCTGCAAATATTGGAAACATGGTAAGCATAGGAATTGGAGAGAAATCAATCTTAGAGGAAGCACAATACATCTTCAAAGATTTCACGCAAATAGAAAAAAGCTTTATAGAGCAATTAATAAATGCTTAAAAGATTAAAAAATTAGATTCAAAAAACAGTTTAAGATTACTAAAAAACAAATTAATCTTACTCTTTTGACTCTTTAAAAATTATCAAAAAATGAATCAAGATTATATAAAAGCAGACAATTGGTCCATCATAGAAGAAGGATTTGATGTAGAGAGTGTAAAATCGTCTGAAAGTCTTTTTAGTATCGGAAACGGTGCTATGGGACAACGTGCCAATTTTGAAGAAAACTATACCGGAGAAACTTTTCAGGGAAGTTACATCGCAGGTATTTATTATCCGGACAAAACCAAAGTGGGCTGGTGGAAAAACGGGTACCCAAAATATTTTGCAAAAGTTTTAAACGCACCAAACTGGATTGGAATTGACATTGAAATCAATGGTGAAAATTTAGATTTGAATGCTTGTACCGAAGTAAAAAACTTTCGTCGTGAATTGAACATGAAAGAAGGTTGGTACAATCGTTCTTTTGAAGCCACATTGAAAAACGGAACTGAAGTTGCAGTAAATATTCGTCGTTTTCTTTCATTAGACATTGATGAAGCGGGTGTAATAAATTACGAAATCACTCCTTTGAACAAGGATACAAAAATAATTTACAAACCTTATATTGATGCTGGTGTAACTAATGAAGATGCAAACTGGGAAGAGAAATTCTGGGAACCTTTAAACGTAAAAAAATCAGGAAACGAAGCTTTTGTAACTGCTCAAACGTTCAAAACCCATTTCAAAGTAACCACTTTCATGCATAACAGCATCTGGACGAATGGCGAAAATATTAATGTTTCTCCATCTTCTATAGATACTTTATCTGATAAAATTCAATTTTCTTACGGAGTTATCATTGCAAAAGGAGATAAATCGAGTATTCAAAAAATTGGTGGATATACCGTTTCTTTAAATCATGAAAATACATTAACCGCTGCCGAAAAAACCATTCAAACTGCTCTTGCAAAAGGATACAACCAATTGTTGCAAGATCAAATTGATGCTTGGGCAAAAATTTGGGAAATGTCAGACATCACGATTGAAGGCGATGTAAAAGCACAACAAGGAATCCGTTTCAATATTTTTCAATTAAATCAAACCTATTTAGGTAAAGATTCCCGTTTAAATATTGGACCAAAAGGATTTACAGGAGAAAAATACGGTGGTTCCACCTATTGGGATACCGAAGCCTATTGTATTCCGTTTTACATGGCGACCAAAGACCAGCAAGTAGCCCGAAATTTATTGACGTATCGTTACAATCAATTGGACAAAGCAATTGAAAACGCACAAAATAATTTAGGTTTTAAAGATGGAGCCGCTCTATACCCAATGGTAACTATGAACGGTGAAGAATGTCATAACGAATGGGAAATTACCCATGAGGAAATTCATAGAAACGGGGCGATTGCTTTTGCAATTTTCAACTACTATCGCTACACCGGAGATTACTCTTATATCCCAGAAAAAGGATTGGAAGTTTTAATTGGTATTGCCCGTTTTTGGCATCAAAGAGCTTCGTTCTCTAAAAACAAAAACCAGTACATGATTTTGGGAGTTACCGGACCTAACGAATACGAAAACAATATCAATAATAATTTCTATACCAATTATATTGCAAAATGGTGTATTGATTATACGTACGAACAAATCCAAAAAGTATCCTTAGAATATCCTTCGGATCATAAACGTATCATCGAAAAGGTGAAACTTTCTGAGACTGAATTACAGGAATGGAATAAAGTAGCCGGCAATATGTACTTCCCAAAATCGGAAGAAATGGGTATTTACCTGCAACAAGATGGTTTTTTAGACAAAGATTTAGTTCGCGTAAAAGACTTAGACCCAGCACAACGTCCTATCAATCAAAAATGGTCTTGGGATAGGGTTTTACGTTCGCCTTATATCAAACAAGCGGATGTTTTACAGTGTTTTTATTTCTTTGAAGATCATTTTTCTAAAGAAGAATTAGAACGTAATTTTGATTTTTACGAATCATTTACCGTGCATGAAAGCTCACTTTCGCCTTGTGTTCACTCTATTCAAGCGGCAAAATTAGACAAAATGGAAATGGCATATACCTTCTATTTGAGGACTTCCCGTTTAGATTTAGATGATTACAATAAAGAGGTGGAAGAAGGCTGTCATATCACTTCTATTGCCGGAACATGGATGAGTATTGTAGAAGGTTTTGGCGGAATGCGTGTAAAAAATGACACTTTGCATTTCTCTCCAAAAATTCCAAAAGAATGGCAAGGATATTCCTTTAAAATCAACTTCAGAAATCAAATTGTAAAGATTTCAGTCAATCATAATGAAACCCAATTGACACTCGAAGGAGATAAAGAACTAACGGTTTTTGTAAATGAAAAACCAGTGCTGGTTGAACCAAATAAACTGGCCACAACATAAAAATAATAACCCTTTCATTGTTTATCTTTGAAAAGGTTTTAAAATTTAGACTCAAATGAAAAATATTTTCCTGATTATGATTTTCATTTCCACTCCTTTTTTCGCACAAATAGACCGGGTAGAACCTCCTTTTTGGTATGCCGGAATGGAAAATACTGAATTACAGATTTTATTTTATGGTAAAAATATTGCCGAAAATGAAGTTACTGTTTCTAATAAAATCCAAATTACAGATGTCATAAAAACCGAAAATCCAAATTACCTTTTCGTTACCATTGACACCAAAAATGTAATTGCACAAGATTTTATTTTCTCTTTTTCTAAAGATAAAAAAGTCGTTTTCACTAAAAAATATACCTTAAAAAAACGCAGATCTAATTCCGCTGCACGCAAAAGTTTTGATGCTTCGGATATGATTTATCTTATAATGCCCGATCGTTTTGCTAACGGAAATCCAAAAAACGACAGCAACAAATCTGTTACCGAAAAAGTAGAGCGCAGCAATCCCGGCGGAAGACACGGTGGAGATATTGCAGGAATGATTCAAAATTTAGATTATCTGAAGGATTTAGGTGTAACAACAGTATGGCCAACACCACTTTGTGAAGACAACGACAAAACCTATTCGTATCATACCTACGCACAATCCGATGTGTACAAAATTGATCCCCGTTATGGAACCAATGAAGAATACGTTCAATTAGCTTCCGAATTACACAAACGGGACATGAAATTAATCATGGATTACGTGACCAATCACTGGGGTTTACAACACTGGATGATGAACGATTTACCAACTAAAGATTGGATTAATCAATTTGAAAATTATACCGGAACATCGCATAAAAGAACTACGGTTCATGATATAAATGCTTCAAAAATTGATTACGACATTTGTTTTAACGGTTGGTTCGTGCCTTCGATGCCTGATTTAAATCAAAAAAATCCTTTGGTTTTAAAATACCTGACCCAAAATGCTATTTGGTGGATTGAATATGCAGATTTAGACGGTTTGCGTGTAGACACATATAACTACGCCGACCCAAATGCTATTGCAAAATGGACCAAAGCCATAACGGATGAATATCCTAATTTAAACATTGTTGGTGAAATTTCCATGCGCGATCAAGCCCAACTTTCCTATTGGCAAAAAGACAGCAAAGTGGGAGCAATCCAAAACTTTAATTCTAATTTGCCAAGCATCATGGATTTTATCATGTTAGATGCTTTCCAAAGTATTTTCAATGAAAACGACGGCAGTTGGGACAAAGGAATGATGAAAATCTATGATAATTTAGCCAATGATTTTCTGTATCCAAATCCAAATAACATCATGATTTTTGCCGAAAATCACGATACGGAACGTTTCAACGAAGTTTACAAAAATGATTTCAAAAAATACCAAATGGCCATGGCACTTGTAGCCACATTACGTGGTATTCCGCAATTGTATTATGGTTCTGAAATTGGTATGGCGGGAGACAGGAACAAAGGCGGTGACGCAGCAATTCGTCAAGATTTTCCCGGCGGATGGAAAGAAGATACTAATAATGCCTTCTTAAAATCAAGCCGAACTGAAGAACAAGAGCACTATTTTGATTTTACGTCTAAATTATTTCAATGGCGAAAAACCAACGAAGCAGTACATTTTGGAAAAACGACACATTACATTCCTGAAAACAATGTCTATGTTTATTTTCGTTATACCGATACAAAAACGGTCATGGTTGTAGTCAATAACAGCGACAATAATCAAACGATAAAAACCAATAGGTTTCAAGAAAACATCGAGAAATTTTCGATAGGAAAAGACATTTTATCTTCAAAAACTATCGATTTGAAACAAGATTTAACTATCGAAAGTAAATCTGTTTTAATCTTAGAATTACAATAAAAAAAAGGTATACAGCCATTCACAAAAAAACGCAAAGACAGACTGAGCGATTTTTTGTGAGTGGCTGTGACGCATTGCTAACTCTGTGAAACAATAAACATGAAACAGCTATTTATATTCTTATTACTCTCCACTTTTGCCTTTGCCCAAAATGCAAACCGAAAATACGAGAGTTACAAAAAGACAAACAATACATTAGAAATAAAAACCTCGGATGGATTGTATGTGCTCAAACCCTATTCCGAAAAAATTGTAGAAACTTCTTTTATTCCAAAAGGAGAAACATTCAATACTGATTCTCATGCCGTAGTTTTGATTCCTCAAAAAGGAATTTCAAAAGTAAAAGAAACCAAAAATACGCTGCTATTTTCAACAAAAGGAATTGTAGTCACGATTGAAAAATCACCCTTTAAAATTTCGTATTCTTATAAAGGTAAAGCCTTACTTTCCGAAAAAAATGGGTATGTAAAAACAGCCGATGCCGAAATTTTAGACTTTAATCTCAATGACAGCGAAGTGCTTTATGGAGGAGGTTCAAGAGCTTTAGGGATGAATCGCCGAGGCAACCGTTTAAAATTATACAATCGCGCACAATTTGGTTATGGAGACCGAGCTGAACTACTTAATTTTTGTATTCCTGTGGTTTTATCTTCAAAAATGTATGCGGTACATTTTGATAATGCAGCCATTGGATACTTAGATTTAGACAGCAAAAAAGACAATACATTAGCTTATGAAACTATTTCCGGCAGAAAAACGTATCAGGTAATCGCCGCAGATTCCTGGACAGATCTAACAGCCAGTTATACCGATTTAACAGGAAAACAACCTTTGCCGGCCCGATGGACTTTTGGTAATTTCTCCAGTCGATTTGGGTACCACAGCCAAGAGGAAGTAGAAAAAACCATTGAAAAATTCAAAAATGACAGCATTCCGGTTGATGCTATAATTATAGATTTATATTGGTTTGGAAAAACTATTCAGGGAACTTTAGGGAATTTAGACTGGGATAAAGAAACTTTTCCAAATCCAACTAAAATGATTGCCGATTTGAATGCAAAAGACATCAAAACGGTTTTGATAACAGAGCCTTTCGTCTTAACAACTTCCAGCAAATGGAAAGAAGCCGTTGCTGAAAAAATATTAGCAACAGATCAATTTGGAAAACCATTTGTATATGATTTTTACTTTGGAAACACCGGAATTATAGACCTTTTTAAAACCGAAGGAAAACAATGGTTTTGGTCTATTTATAAAGACTTAATTCATCAAGGTGTTGGCGGACTTTGGGGCGATTTAGGAGAACCGGAAATGTTCCCTTCCGAAGCCTTTACGGCAAAAGGCAAAGCCGATGAAGTACATAATATTTACGGACACAACTGGGCAAAATTAATAGCAGACGGGTACAAAAAAGATTTTCCGGCCACTCGCCCATTTATCCTGATGCGTTCCGGTTATTCCGGTTCACAGCAGTTCGGAATTATTCCTTGGTCTGGTGATGTGGGCCGTTCTTGGGGCGGATTACAGTCGCAAACCGAAATTGCTTTACAAATGGGAATGCAGGGAATTGGGTATATGCATTCTGATTTAGGCGGTTTTGCCGGTGATTATTTTGATAATGAACTCTATATTCGTTGGCTGCAATATGGTGTTTTTCAACCTATTTTTCGCCCGCATGCAGGAGAAGCTGTAGCTTCCGAACCGGTTTATAAAGACATTGTCACCAAAGCCGAAGCCAAAAAACAAGTCGAATTGCGCTATCAAATGCTACCGTACAATTATACTTTGGCTTTCGAAAACAACCAGAAAGGAACTCCCTTAATGCGTCCTTTATTATTTGAAGAACCGGAAAATCAAGCATTACAAAGCGTTTGCCAAACCTACTTTTGGGGAAATGACTTTTTAGTAACTCCAATTACCAAAGCTGGATTGACTTCGACAACGGTTTATTTTCCAAAAAACAACAACTGGTTTGATTTTTATACCGATGCGGAACAGTTAGGCGGAACCACTGCAACTATTCCCGTTGCCAAAGAGCATATTCCTGTTTTTGTTCGCGGTGGCGCTTTTATTCCAATGATAAAAACGATTCAAAATACTTCGAAATATTCGTTGAATGCTTTTGACCTTCATTTTTATTTTGATGCCAAAACTGCACAAAGTGAAGGCAAATTGTATAATGATGACGGAACAACTGCTAATGCATTCGAGAAAGGCGCTTTTGAAATCCTGAACTTTAATTCGGCTTCAAATGAAAAAACGGTAACTTTAACCCTAACCACAACGACAGGAAAAACATTTCAATCTGCCGATAAAAACATTAGCGTAATGCTGCATAACTTAAATGGAAAGGCTAAAAAAGTAACGGTTGACGGAAAAAACAGTAGTTTTATTATTAAAGACAAAACAATAGAAATTCCTGTAATTTCAAAAAAAGGAGCAAAAAACACCATATTAATTCAATTACAATAAAACTAAAAACACGATGAAAAAAAATCTATTTTATAGCTTGATGGCACTGTCAATAGTAGTATCGAGTTGCTCATCTACCCAAAAAGTAAGTTTGAAAGAAACGAGCAAAACTCCTTTTGTTTGGGAAGGCGCTAATTTATATTTCTTGATGACAGACCGTTTTAATAATGGCGATACCGCTTCGGATATTAATTTTGGAAGAAACAAAGCAACCGGAAAACTACGTGGTTTTGAAGGCGGAGACATCAAAGGAATTATTCAAAAAATCGACGATGGTTATTTTGAACAATTAGGAATCAATGCGATTTGGCTTACGCCAATTGTGGAGCAAATTCACGATGGTGTTGACGAAGGAACTGGTTTAAGCTATGGTTTTCATGGCTATTGGACAAGAGACTGGACGGCTTTGGACCCTAATTTTGGAACCAAAAAAGACCTAGCCGAACTAGTAGAAAAAGCCCATGCTAAAGGTATTCGAATCATGCTTGATGGTGTAATTAATCATACAGGACCGGTTACAACTATTGATACCGTTTGGCCTAATGATTGGGTACGAACTGAGCCTACTTGCACCTACAGCAACTTCGAAAACACTACGGTTTGTACCTTGGTAAAAAACCTTCCTGATGTAAAAACCGAAAGTACTCAAGAAGTAACCATCCCCGCTTTCTTAGCTGAAAAATGGAAAACAGAAGGTCGTTATGATACTGAAATGGCTTCTTTAGATGCTTTTTTCAAAAGAACCGGTTACCCAAGAACGCCAAAATATTACATCATAAAATGGTTGACCGATTACATCGCTGAATATGGTGTTGATGGGTACAGAGCCGATACTGTGAAACATACCGAAGAAGGTGTTTGGGCTGATTTCAAAACGCAATGTGATTATGCTTTTGCAACTTGGAAGAAAAACAACCCAACAAAAGTTCTGGATAACAACTCCTTTTACACCGTTGCCGAAGTGTATAATTATGGCATCAGTACGGGACAACTTTTTGATTTTGGAGATAAAAAAGTGAATTACTATGAAAATGGTTTCAACAATATGATCAATTTCGAATTCAAATGGGATGCTCAAAAAGACTATGAATTTATATTCTCCAAATATTCTTCGAAGCTGAATAATGAGTTGAAAGGATTTAGTGTTTTGAACTATTTATCATCTCATGATGACGGCGGACCATTTGATGCCAAACGTACTAAAAGCATAGAAAGCGGAACAAAATTATTGCTTTCACCAGGAATTTCACAAGTGTATTATGGTGATGAATCCGCTCGTTCCTTAGTGATTGAGGGAACTCAGGGCGATGCTACTTTACGTTCGTTTATGAACTGGGAAGACATCAAATCAAATCCTGAAACACAAAAAATCATATTGCATTGGCAGAAATTAGGACAGTTCAGAAGAAACCATCCTGCGATTGGAGCCGGAATTCATACTGAAATTTCAAGTCAGCCTTATACCTTCAGCCGAACATTTATAAAAGGAGATTTTACAGACAAAGTAGTGGTAGGATTAGCTTTACCAGCAGGTTCAAAAGTACTTTCTACAGGTTCAATTTTCGCTGAAGGCGCAACTGTCATAGACACTTATTCCGGAAAAGAAGCCTTGGTTTCGAAAGGAAAAGTGACAATCGATACTGTATTTGACGTAGTCTTATTGGAATTAAAAAAGTAAACCGTACAACTTTATATCAAAACGTCTTTAGCAATAAAGGCGTTTTTTTTATGTTTATCTTTACCAAAAATAAAATCAAAATGCTCAAAATCGGACATCGTGGCGCCAAAGGGTATGCTTCTGAAAACAGCTTGTTTTCTTTTGAGAAAGCAATAGAAATGGGTGTTGACGGAATTGAACTCGATGTGCATTTGAGTCTTGATGGTCAAATAATCGTTATTCATGACGACACAATTGACCGGACCACGAATGGAAAAGGTTTTGTAAATACCTTATCTTTGCAAGAATTGAAGACTTTCCGAATAAATGAAAAACAAGCCTCGGAACTAGAGCAACAAATTCCGACCTTGAACGAAGTTTTTGATCTGGTTAATCAAACGTGTTTCATCAATATTGAACTCAAAGGAAAAGGAACGGCATCGGCAGTTGTAGCCCTGATTGAGAAATATATTTTGGAGAAAAATTGGAAGTATGCTAATTTTTTAGTTTCCAGTTTTGATTGGAATGCGGTGCAAGAAGTTCGTTTTTTGAATGAAAATATTCCAATTGGGATTTTAACTGAGACCAATTTAGACCTTGCTTTTTCATTTGCCAAGTTCATGAAAGCCGAAGCCATTCATCCCGAATTTCATTTGTTGACCCAAGATAATACCGCTCAAATTCAAGCAAAAGGCATTCAGGTTTTTCCTTGGACTGTCAATGAATATGAAGCCATTCAAAAAATAAAAACATACAACGTAAACGGAATAATTACCGATTTCCCAGATAGAATATGAACCAAAATTTTGACATTATAATCGTTGGCGGAGGCGCTGCAGGCTTTTTTACAGCAATCAATATTGTAGAAAAAAATCCAAAACTGAAAGTAGCTATTCTGGAACGTGGCGCAGATGTACTCGGCAAAGTCCGTGTTTCCGGAGGCGGAAGATGCAATGTTACCCATGCGTGTTTTGAACCTAACGAACTGGTGAAATTTTATCCGCGTGGCGAAAAAGAATTGCGAGGTCCGTTTCATCAGTTTTGCTCCGGCGATACAATTGAATGGTTTGAAAAACACGGAGTAGAACTCAAAATTGAAGACGACGGACGTATGTTTCCCGTTTCAAATTCGTCGCAAACTATTATTGATTGCTTCCTAAAAGCTACACAAAAACTAGGAATTGCTGTACTTACGGGACAAAGTGTTCAATCTATTTTCAAAAAAGAAAATGAATGGAAAATTGAAACCCAAAGTGAAAACTATCTTGCGGAAAAATTAATTCTGGCTACCGGAAGCAATCCAAAAATTTGGGAAATGCTTCAAAGTTTTGGTCACGCCATTGTAACGCCGGTTCCTTCCCTATTTACATTTAACATCAAAGATTCCAGAATAAAAGAATTACCGGGAGTTGTAGCACAAGTATCTGTAAAAGTAAAAGACACCAAACTCGCTTCAAATGGGCCTTTATTAATTACCCATTGGGGAATGAGCGGTCCTGCGATATTAAAATTATCAGCTTGGGGCGCACGGATTTTATACGACAAAAATTATCAATTCACCATATTTGTAAATTGGCTGAATGATATTGACACCGAAGATGCCGAAAAAATACTGAAAGATTTAAAACAAGAACATGCCAAAAAAGCGGTTTCTAAAAAATCACCATTTGAATTTCCCAATCGATTGTGGGAAAGTTTAGTTTTGGCATCAAATATTGAAGCCGAAACCAAATGGGCAGATTTATCTAAAATACAATTGCAGAATTTAGCGAATCAATTGACAAATGGAACTTTTCAAGTCAATGGAAAAAGCACTTTTAAAGAAGAATTTGTAACGGCTGGCGGAATCGATTTAAAGGAAATCAACTTTAAAACCATGGAAAGCAAACTGCATGAAAATTTATATTTTGCAGGTGAAATCGTCAATATCGACGCGATTACCGGTGGATTTAATTTCCAAAATGCATGGACGAGCGGGTTTATTGTGGCAAATGCTGTTTAAAAAAATCCCTTTCCCGATTTTAAATCGGGAAAGAGCTAAAATTATCTATTCAACCACCAAATACTGCCATTTAAAACCGATGCAAAACTTACCCAAAGTAAGTACGGAATAAATAAATATCCTGCTATTACATTGATTTTTGCAAACTGAACATAGGTTTCATAAATCATCAGCCACAATAAAATAATTTCTAAGCCTGCTAACATTGGGTTGTGCAATCCGAAAAAGAGATAAGACCACAACGCATTCAAGATTAATTGAATGGCAAAGAAAAACAAGGCTTTTTTTACTCCTTCTTTATTAGTGTCTATGCGATCCCAAACCAATCCGGCAGCAACGCCCATCATTACATACAACAAACTCCAAACAGGTGCAAATATCCAATTGGGTGGATTAAAACTGGGTTTTATCAACGTAGGATACCAAGTGGTAATAGCAGAACGGGTAACTACACCGGACATATAACCAATAGAAAGACACACAACAACGACAAGAATTATTCGGGTGATTTTATTCATTTTTAATTTTTTAAAATAGAAGTTTTTTAACCATATTCGTAATTTAAGAAAATATAAACGCACTAAATCGTGTTGCACACGCTTTTAATCATTTTATATAACTTGAAATAGTTATTTTTTTTAATGGCTCAAATTTACTCAAATCTTTCTAACGATTAACCAACTAAACGAATAAACAAATAACCCAAAAAAAGTATCTTTGCGTAAATTTTTAAATTTATGATTGCAGCAACCGATTTTATTCCATCAAAATATTCTCAAACCATAGAAAGCGGAAATTTTCAATGGAGCGCACCCAGCAATATTGCTCTTGTAAAATATTGGGGCAAAAAGGATCATCAGATTCCTGCAAATCCTTCGGTTAGTTTTACTTTGAATGCGTGTAAAACGATAACTAAATTGGCTTTCGCCAAAAAAATAAATACTGGGAATTTTTCATTCGATTTACTTTTTGAAGGAAAACCAAAAGAAGATTTCAAACCTAAAATTCAGAAATTTCTGGAACGCATTGAAAGCTATATTCCGTTTTTGAAAGATTACCATTTCACGATTGACACGGAAAATACCTTTCCGCACAGTTCAGGAATTGCTTCATCGGCTTCTGGAATGGCAGCTTTGGCGATGAACTTGATGAGTTTAGAAAAAGCTTTAAACCCAGAAATGACCGAAGAATATTTTTATCAAAAAGCATCTCTTTTGGCCCGTTTAGGTTCCGGAAGTGCTTGCAGAAGCGTAAAAGGAAGTGTTGTAGTTTGGGGAAATCAAGCCAATATAAAAGGAAGTTCTGATTTATTTGGTGTGGAATATCCGTATGCTATTCATGATAATTTCAAAGATTTTCAAGATACTATTTTACTCGTTGACAAAGGCGAAAAACAAGTTTCGAGTACCGTTGGCCATGATTTGATGCACAACCACCCTTTTGCCGAAAGGCGATTTGCTCAAGCACATGAAAATTTAGACCTACTGATTCCTATTTTTGAAAATGGAAATCTAACCGAATTTATCAAAATTGTAGAAAGTGAAGCCCTGACTTTGCATGCGATGATGATGACTTCGATGCCCTATTTTATTTTAATGAAGCCCAACACGTTGCAAATTATTAATGCGATTTGGAAATTCAGAAATGAGACTGCAATTCCGGTTTGTTTTACTCTGGATGCCGGCGCAAATGTGCATGTTTTGTATCCAAAAAATGTAAAAGAAAAGGTGTTACAATTTATTAAGGACGAATTAGTTGGCTATTGCCAAAATGGTCAGTACCTTTGTGACCAAATTGGAACTGGCGCAGTTCAATACTAATTTTTTTATACCTTTAGTTTTTAAAGTTAAAGCGACCATTAATTGTCAATTAAATATGAAAGGACCTTTATTTTACTCAAAAATATTACTCTTTGGAGAATATGGTATCATTCGTGACTCAAAAGGATTGTCTATTCCTTATAATTTTTACAACGGAGCCTTAAAAAGAGATGTAAATCCTTCTGAAGAAGCCGTAAAATCAAATGGTAATTTAAAACGTTTTGTCACTTATTTAGAAACGTTGCAAAACGAACAACCTGATTTAGTGACTTTTGACATAGCTACTTTAAAAAATGATGTTGAAACCGGAATGTATTTTGATTCCAGCATTCCCCAAGGATATGGTGTGGGAAGCAGTGGCGCTCTTGTAGCGGCTATTTACGACAAATATGCACAACATAAAATCACGGTTCTTGAGAATTTAACGCGTGAAAAACTATTGCAGTTAAAAAATATATTTTCTCAAATGGAGAGTTTTTTCCACGGAAAAAGTTCTGGTTTAGACCCTTTAAACAGTTATTTGAGTATTCCGATTTTGATTAATTCAAAAGACAATATTGAAGCAACGGGAATTCCGACACAAAGTTTTGACGGAAAAGGCGCCGTATTTTTGTTAGATTCAGGAATTGTGGGCGAAACGGCTCCAATGGTGAACATTTTTATGGAAAACCTGAAAGACAAAGGATTTCGTGCTATGCTGAAAAACCAATTTGTAAAATATACGGATGCTTGTGTAGAAAATTTTCTAGGTGGCGATATGCAATCATTGTTCATGAATACTAAAAAATTGTCGAAAGTAGTTTTGAATAATTTCAAACCTATGATTCCGGAACAATTTCATGGCATTTGGCAACAAGGAATTGACAGCAATGATTATTACTTGAAATTGTGTGGTTCCGGCGGTGGCGGTTACATTCTGGGTTTTACCGAAGATTTAGAACGTGCCAAATTATCTTTGAAGGATTATAAACTAGAAGTCGTTTATCAATTCTAATTCCTTTTCAATTTTTTAACCCTTTTCGATGTTAAGCAGAAAGAGCAAGCTATTAATTCTGAAAATTGTCAGTTTGTTCTCTGTAGTCAGAGGGTACAACATTCCGATTATTATTCTGGCGCAATACCTTTCGGCTATATTTATTTTGGCGCCTGAGAAAGGAGCACTTAGCATTTTACTCGATTTCAACTTGTTTATTCTTGTTTTTGCTTCATCGCTTACGATTGCTTCGGGATATATCATTAATAATTTTTATGACAGTCAAAAAGATTTAATTAATCGCCCGAATAAATCCATGCTAGACCGATTGGTCAGTCAGAAAACAAAATTGAGTGTTTATTTCACCCTGAATTTCATCGCTTCATTGATGGCTTTGTTTGTTTCTTGGCGGGCTTTTTTATTCTTTTCGGCTTATATTTTCTTGATTTGGTTTTATTCCCATAAAATAAAAAAATACGCTATAATAGGTAATCTAACTGCGGCTTTACTGGCTGTAATTCCTTTTTTTGCCATTTTATTGTATTTCTACAATCAGATTTCGTTTGATGAAATTGAGAATCATAAATCCCATTTTGCGGTGATTTTTGCGCATGCAACGTTCTTGTTTTTATTGCTTTTGGTTCGGGAGATGATTAAAGATTTAGAGAATTTGAAAGGTGATTTAGCCAATAATTACAAAACGATTCCGATACTTTACGGTGAAATTATTTCTAAAAAAGCAATTACTGTTTTGACAATTCTTACGGTTGTTCCAGTGTATATTTTGATTGAAATTTACGATGTGGGTTATATGGATATTTACTTTTATGCCTGCCTGATGGTACTGATTTTCTTTTTGTTATACTTATGGAAGTCTAATAGTAAAGAACAATTCCTATGGCTTCATAATGTCCTGAAGTTGTTGATTGTTGCCGGCGTTTTTTGTATTGTACTCATCAATCCGAGTGTGTTGTGGCATGGAAAAAAATTATTGCTGATGATGCATTCCTCCTTTTTGGGGATGCTCTAAAAAATCTGAAAATTTTCTAATTCCTACTGAAGCCTAGCCCCGATAGCAGCGGCATCCTTTATTGCCGGAGTTCGGCAATAAAGATAGAGCGGATAGCGGGAAACAGCTCCCGAAAATTAAATTAAAACTCATTTAATTAAGTAGTTAGCGTTTTCTAATTGGTGAAAATCGTTTCCCAATGATATAAATACTATCTTTGCACAAATTATAGAATATTATGAATAACAAGGAAGGCAATAATAAGAGAAGTGGCGCTAGACCAACGAGTTCTAGACCAAGTTCTAACAAGCCAAAACCTGCGATGCAAAAAAGGGCACAAGGGCCAAAAAAAGTAAAAATAAATACTAAAGTTGCTGATGTGGCTACTGATAAAGTAGAGAAAAAACCAAATCAGGCGCCTAAAAGACCAAAGGTAAAAGACGAAATTCGTTTGAATAAATATATCTCTAATTCTGGTGCGTGTTCCAGACGTGACGCGGATATTTACATTCAATCCGGAACGGTAAAAGTAAACGGAATTCCGGTAACCGAGATGGGTTACATGGTAAAACCGGGTGATGTTGTGAATTTTGACGGTGCTACATTGACGCCGGAGAAAAAAGTGTACATCTTACTGAACAAACCAAAAAACTTTACGACAGCCATGGACGAAGGTCAGGAATATCGTAATGTATTAGAATTGGTAAAAGGTTCTACAACTGCCAAAATTGGTGCTGTTGGAAGAATGGACAAGAATACAACTGGTTTGTTATTGTTCACGAATGACACGGATATGATTCGTAAGTTTACATTACCAAGTCAAAAATCATCTAAAATTTACCAAGTTTCATTAGATAAAAACTTGAAATTTGAGGATTTAGAAAAAATACAAAAAGGATTGACTCTTGACGGGCACCGCGTTTTTGTGGAAGATGTGAGTTACATTGAAGGAGAAGCAAAAAGCGAAATTGGTTTGCAATTAAGATCGGCTAACGTGAAAGTGGTTCGTTCTATTTTTGAACATTTTGATTATAATGTATTGCGTATTGACCGCGTTTCTTTTGCAGGTTTGACCAAAAAGAATTTGCCAAGAGGAAACTGGAGATTACTTACAGAACAAGAAATTATCAATTTGAAGAACGTATAAAACTCTTTGAAATACAGAATAAATCCCATTGGCATTGCGCTATATGGGATTTTTCATTTAAAAAAAGCCTATGACCCCCGAAAAACTACAATCGATTGCCTTCAAATGGTTTGAAACATTCAACAATAAAGAGCTGGAAAAACTCTTGTCGCTTTATGATGATGATGCCATACATTTTAGTCCAAAACTAAAAATACATAATCCCGAAACTCAAGGTCTTATTACCGGAAAACAAGCTTTGCGCGAATGGTGGCAAGAAGCATTTGATACGCAGCCAAGTCTTAATTACAAAGTAAAATCGCTGACGGCAAATGGAGACCGCGTTTTTATGGAATACATCCGAACGGTTGATGGAGAAAATGATTTGCTCGTGGCAGAAGTATTAGACATCAAGGAAAACAAAATTATCGCTTCGAGAGTCTATCACGGATAACAATCGATTAATGAAAATAAAAAAACCTACAACACTTGATGTTGTAGGTTTTTGTTTTAAAAATGTATTGTATCAGCCTTTCACTTTTTTGAGCGGTTCCGGTTTTTGGTCTAAACCTCTTTTTCGTAACAAAGGTTCAATACTGGGTTCTGCACCACGAAAGCGTTTGTATAAAACCATTGGATCTTCTGTCCCTCCTTTTTCTAATATGTTTTCGCGGAATAATTTGGCCTTTTCTGGATTGAATAAAGTGGTTGTTTTAAATGCTTCGAAAGCATCTGTATCTAAAACACCCGACCAAATGTAGCTGTAATATCCGGAAGAATATCCTCCTGAAAAAATATGGCTGAAATACGTGCTTCTATACCTTGGAATAATCGAAGAGATTAATCCAATTTTTGTCATCGCTACTTTTTCGAAGGCATTTGCATCAACCGTAATATCTTTGGTTTGAGAATGGTATTCTAAATCCAATAACGAAGCCGCTAGATATTCTGTAGTTGCAAAACCTTGATCAAAAGTCCCCGCTTTTTTTAATTTATTGATTAAAGCATCCGGAATTACTGCGCCCGTTTTATAATGCTTAGCATACATTTTTAAAACTTCGGGTTCTGCTGCCCAATTTTCCATTATTTGCGAAGGCAATTCTACAAAATCCCTTGGAACGCTTGTTCCTGCAAGACTTTTATACGTTACATTAGATAATAATCCGTGCAAGGAATGTCCGAATTCATGGAAAAAAGTCGACACTTCATCAAAAGTTAAAAGCGCCGGAGTTTCGCCGGATGGTTTGGTAAAATTACAAACGATTGCAATCACCGGTGCCTGACGCTTCCCATCAACCGTTTTTTGATTTCTGAAAGAAGTCATCCAAGCGCCACCACGCTTAGAATCACGAGGATGAAAATCCATGTATAGAATCCCAACAAGAGTTCCATTTGCCTCTGTAACTTCCCAAACGGAGGCGTCTTCGTGGTATTTTGGAACCGAATTCAGTTCTTTAAATTGTAATCCGTATAATTTTTCGGCAACCTGAAAAACTCCTTTTCGAACATGCTCTAAACTAAAATAAGGTCTTAGCTCCTCCTCATCTAAATCAAAACGTTCTTTCCTGATTTTTTCGGTGTAATAACGCCAATCATGCGGTTGAACTGTCCCTTTTATTCCTTCCTTGACCATCATTTTTTGAATATCGGCAGCTTCTGTTTTAGCAATTTCCAAAGCTGGTTTCCACAAATCATTTAGTAGTTTATTTACATTCGCCGGTTTTTTGGCCATCGATTCTTCCAATACATAATCAGAATGAGATTGATACCCCAATAAACGTGCTTTTTGCCCACGAAGATTTGCCAATTTTACAGCATTTGCCTTGTTATCTAACTCATCATCATGATTGCCTCTGGTTTGATACGCATTCCAGATTTGTTCTCTCAATTTTCGATTAGAGCTATATTGCAAAAAAGGCATCACACTTGAATTTGAAAGCGTAAAAACCCATTTTCCCTCTTTCCCTTTTGCTTTAGCATCGGCTGCAGCCGCATCAATCAATCCTTGCGGCAGTCCTGCTAAATCTTTTTGGACGTCGATAACCAACTCATATTTATTGGTTTCTGCTAAAATATTCTGTCCGTATTTTAAACTCGTAAGTGACAATTCACCATTAATTTTTCTCAGGATTTCTTTATCAGAATCGGATAAATTTGCACCACTTCGAACAAAATCTTTATATAAATTATCCAGAATTTTAGCCTGCTCTAAGTTCAGATTTAGAGTTTCTTTTTGGCTCCAAAGTGCTTTTACTTTGGCAAATAATTTAGCATTCAAATAAATATCATCTCTGTGAGCCGATAGATTTGGTGCGATTTCTTTGGCAATATTCTGAAGTTCTTTATTGGTATTTGCCGAGTTCAAATTTGAGAAAACCACATTGGCATTAGACAATAATTCGCCTGCATTTTCCATGGCAAGAACCGTATTTTCAAACGTGGGAACTTCTACAGCATTTACAATCGTGTTGATTTCAACTTCATGCTGCTTGATTCCTTCTAAAATTGCCGGTTTAAAATGTTCGTTTTTAATTTTATCAAAAGGTGGCACATTATACGGTGTTTCGTAGGCCTGAAAAAATGGATTCATAGTCAGATTGTCTTTTTTTTCTTGAGCTTCAATTGTTAGCATATTTCCGATAGCAAACAAAATAACGAAGGATTTCTTTTTCATTTAATGCTGTATTAAGGAACGTAAATTTAGGGAAAATTGATTTAAAAACAGTTAAAACTACAGTTAGTTCCCTAAATCACCGCTATATTTTTAGACCCATAAAAAGAAGAAGTTCCATGTAAAATTTAAAAACTACTTTTTACGAAGTTTTTGATATTCAATAAAATACATTAGATTTACGTATGTTTTAAATTTACGACTATGAAAAAAATTGCCCTTCAATTAATTCTTTTTTCAACAATCCTATTGCTGGTAAATTGCAAAAAAGAAGAGAAATCAATCGATTTTACTGCATTGACGAAAAGTTATTTCACCGACAAAAATGCACTTGATCCTCTCAGCGCGACGTTTAATGGTTTAAATGAATTCAACGACAAGTTAGAATTTGAAATGACCGATTCTTACGCCAAAAAACAATCCCTTTTCATTGATAAATACGAAAAAGAACTGACTGCTGTTGACACCACAAAATTGTCAGAAGAAGAAAAAATCAGCTATCATATTATAGAATGGGAATGCAAAATTGGCAAAGAATTATTGAAACAGCCTGCTAATTTAATGCCTGTTCATCAATTTTGGGGAACGCATCTTGTTATGGGACAATTGGCCGGAGGAACTGGAGCACAGCCTTTTAAAACAGAGAAAGACTATACCAATTTTTTAAAAAGAATGGATAAATATGCCGTTTGGATTGACTCTGCAATGGTTTATATGAAAAAAGGAATCAAACAAGGAGCCGTTTTACCAAAAGCTTTAACGATAAAAATGATTCCGCAATTTGCCGAAATGCCTACACCAAAAATAGAAGACAATTTATTTTACTCAGCCATAAAACTAATGCCCAACACTTTTTCTGAGGCAGTCAAAAAAGATTTAACCGCAAAATACACCGCAACAATCAAGGACAAATTGATTCCACAGTATAAAAAAATGACTGATTTCTTGAAAAACGAATACCTTCCCGCCAGCAGAACAACCAGCGGAATAGGCAGTTTAGCTTTTGGAAAAGAATTGTATGCCGCTTATGCAAAAGCCTATACAACTACCGAAATGACTCCGGAAGAAATTCACGAATTAGGTTTAAAAGAAGTAGCGCGATTGAATGCCGAAATGGAAAAAGTAAAAAATCAAGTTGGTTTCAAAGGCACGTTATTAGCGTTTTTTGAAGAAGTTCGAAATAAAAAAGAGCTAAAACCCTTTACCAAACCAGAACAGGTTATCGCCAATTTTGAATCGATTTACGAAAGGATAAAACCAAATGTCAACCGATTATTCTTGTTGCAACCCAAAACAAAATTTGAAATTAGAAGAACCGAAGCTTTTAGAGAAAAAACAGGCAGCGCCGAGTATAACCAAGGTCTTGCGGATGGTTCTCGTCCGGGGATTTTTTATGTTCCCATTCCGGATGTGAAAAATTACAATGTTTATGGTGATGAAGATTTATTCCTTCATGAAGCCATTCCTGGACATCATTTTCAAATATCGTTGCAGCAAGAAAACAAAAATTTACCTGATTTTAGAAAATTCAGTAGTTTTGGAGCTTACGTAGAAGGATGGGCTTTGTATACGGAAAGTTTAGGAAAAGAATTAGGATTGTACCAAGATCCGTATCAATATTTTGGAATGTTAAGCAATGAAATGCACCGGGCAATTCGTTTGGTGGTTGATACCGGAATTCACAGCAAAGGCTGGACAAGAGAGCAAGCCATAGATTATTCCTTAGCCAATGAAGCCGAAAGTGAAGCTAGCATTATTCCTGAAATAGAACGCTATATGGCCATTCCGGGTCAAGCTTTGTCGTATAAAATTGGTCAGCTTAAAATAATTGAACTTCGCAAAAAAGCAGAAGCAAAAATGGGAGCCAAATTCGACATCAAAAAATTTCATGAAAAAGTATTGGAATCCGGAGCTTTGCCTTTGGCTTTATTAGAGAAAAAAATAAATGCCTGGATTAAAACAGAATAGTTATTTAAAATAAAAAGTGAAACTAATACCCGTTTTAAGGAAAACTGGAATTTTTCAGCAGTATCTAAAGACTGCCAATTTTAAACAATAAAGCCTCATATTACTATGAGGCTTTATAAAAACCACTTAAAACTAACCAAAACAAACTCTGTAAAACACACTTATAATTAGCATATTAATCTGTTCCTTAATTAATTTTACTTTTACCCTTTTGAAAGGTGAACTAACTAAATGTTGAACTTTTATAATTCTAACATTGTCAATTTATGAGTTGTATTACCGTTACTTTTTAACGGATTTAATAGTAACAATAGCCTCCGGTAACCAAGGAATAGAGAACTTAACTTTAATATCTCCTTCTTCTCCCGAAGATTGAATGTATGCCAAAATCCTGCCGTGATATATGCGATGTACATTGTCCGAGTAACTGGTCATATCTGAATTATTACCGCTTTCTAAACCTAACAATTTACCGGGACCTTCAACGGTACAAGTTACTTCTTCATCTGAAATCA
>ERZ1034361.246-NODE-246-length-39348-cov-5.464236_pt1 | contig 39348 bp, 55 predicted proteins | sample MGYA00520617_ERZ1034361 | MGnify/ENA primary metagenome ERZ1034361 (study PRJEB33736, sample SAMEA104284507) | Azolla filiculoides | biome: Urban; feature: Water surface; material: Ditch water | place: Netherlands | collected 2015-10-28 | depth 0-0.1 m ...
GAACTGCAAAACGTCGCCGGCCTGCTCATCACCGCCGGGGTGGACGTACAAAAAGACCGCCTCGAAGCCAGCATCGTTGCCTGGGGCGATGGCGAGGAGGGGTGGCTAGTCGATCACCTGATCATTCCCGGCGACACCACCGCGCCCGGCGTCTATCTTGAGCTGCTCGAAGAACTCAAAGAATACGGCGTGCGCGTCGCCGCCATCGACAGCGGCTTCAACGCCAGCGCCGTCTATGAGTTCGTCAAACCCCGCGCCTGGTGCTACGCCATCAAAGGCGTGCAAGGCATGGCTCGCCCGGTGGTGGAAGACGACAAAAAACGCAAACAACGCCTGCGCGTCAAACGCAAAAAAGGCGCGCCAGTCGAGCCAATCGGCGTCGACGGCGCAAAAGTCACCCTCTACCAGCGCCTGAAACTACAAAAACCCGGCGCCGGCTACGTCCATTTCCCGCAATCCGCCGCCTTCGACGACGAATACTTCCAGCAACTCGGCGCCGAAAAGCTAGTCACCCGCATCAAAGGCACCCGCCCGTTTCAAGAATGGATCAAAACCCGCGCGCGTAATGAAGCGCTGGACTGCCTGGTTTATGCACTGGCCGCGCTGCGCCTGGCCGGCGTCAAACCGCAAGGCCGGATCATTGAAGGCGAATGTGTTGTGGTCAACGCCGAACCCCAGCCAAAAAAACCAGAATCACCAACCCCAACCCCCCAACAAACCCGAGGCAATAACCTCCTTTCAAGAATCCGGAGCCGCCATGCAGCAAGATGATTTTGTAACATCCGTCATTGACGCCGTCGCAGAAATTGCCAAGATCAGCAAAAAAGACAAAGACAAAATAGATGAAATGCTGCGCTTTCGCTTTTCCGGAGAAACCATCTACATCAAACGGCGCGGCCCAACCTACAAAGAAGCCATCAAAGCCGCCACCGGCACGCACCAAGAAATAGCCGACCTGTTAGGCGTCAGCAAGACCATGGTATATCGCGTCAGAAAAGGCCGGTGATATGAAAGACTATCGCATAACGGTAAGGGTTAGAAATAACCGGATATTAAAAGCCATTGAAAAATCAGGCGGCACCCCTGGTGGCAAGTGGTGCGCCGACAACGGTCTTTCTTACACCATGGTTAATGACCTAATAAATATGACCGCAAGTCCACTATCGACAAGTGGCGCGCTTCGGGATGTTGCCCAAAGGCTATGTGATACCGTTAATTGCTTGCCTGAAGATTTATGGAGCAATGAGCAGTTGTATCCGCTCGAAACGAATATGTCGTCCATCGAAATGGATAGCGTAGAAGTTTCGGCGTTGCTTGATTACCGTCAGGCAACATACCTGCCTGACGAGACAAGTGGAGAGCTAACTAAACACATTGATTTTGCACTTGCAACTTTAAGGCAGCGAGAAGAAATTGTTTTAAGGATGCGCTTTCACGAAGATATGAGTTATGAGCAAATCGGCAAGCGGTTTGACCTTTCAATAGAAAGAATCAGGCAAATTGAAGCTCTTGCATTGCGAAAGTTGCGCCACCAATCCATATCATCTGTACTTGGGCAGCACTTGGATGGCGACGCGGGCGATGAGTGCGCAAAGATTTATAAGGAACGAAAAATAAAATATGAAAGCGTTTTGATTTGAAGCAAAAAACAAAAATTTGAAATAGTTAAATCGCCAATTTTCCCTATTTTTGACGATGCCAACACCGCGACAATCGACGCGGGCAGTACAGGGCATCAACGGAAATAGGGAACCATGGCATACACCACCGATCACCTCGCGGCCATTGAGTCCGCCATCGCCACGGGCGAGCTAACCGTTCAGGTCGATGGGCGCAGCGTCACCTATCGCTCAATCAGCGACCTCATCAAAGCGCGCAACGTCATCGAGGCAAGCCTCGCCACCGCTGGCCAGGTAACGCGCCCCACCACGCAAAGCTACGTGCAGCGGGTGCGCAATTGAACCCGCTCGACAAACTCGTTTCAATCTTCAGCCCGGAATCCGGCCTGAAGCGCGTCCGCGCCCGCGAGGCGCTCTCGCGTATTGGCAAAATCACCGAAGCCCGCGCCTATGAAGGCGCAAAAACTGGGCGCCGCACAGGCGGGTGGATCACAGGCGCCACCAGCGCCGACGCCGAAGTCAGCACCAGCGCCGTCAAACTCCGCGACCGCGCCCGCGCCCTGGTGCGCGACAACCCATACGCCAGCCGCGCCCGCGATGTCTTTGTCGCTAATGTGGTTGGCACCGGCATCGCCGCCAAGGTTGGCGAAGCAAAACAAGCATGGGAACAATGGATCACCGAATGCGACGCAGACGGCCTGCTGGATTTCTACGGCATTCAAGCCCTGGTCATGCGCTGCATGTTTGAATCGGGCGAGTGCCTGATCCGCTACCGCGAGCGCCGGCCAGAAGACGGATTAATTGTTCCGCTTCAGTTGCAAGTGCTAGAGCCGGATTACCTTGACGCCACCAAAGTCGGCGCTCTCAAAGGCGGTGGCTGGATCGTGGCCGGCGTTGAATACAACGCCATCGGCAAGCGCGTTGCCTATCACCTATACAACCAACACCCCGGCGATTCAGTCAATCGCGGCGCGGCGCTCGAATCCAAGCGCGTCCCCGCTGAAGAAGTCCTTCATATTTACGAACGCAGCCGGCCCGGCCAAACCCGTGGGGTTTCCCGTATGGCCTCCGTCCTGCTCAAAATGCGCGACCTGGACGACTACGAAGAAGCCGAATTGGTGCGCAAAGGCATCGAATCCTGTTTTAGCGCCATCGTCACCACCGAAGACAATGGCGTTGGCCTCACCGAAGGCACTACCGACGTCAACGGCAACCGCATCGAATCATTGGGCGCCGGCCTCATTCAATACCTGAAACCCGGCCAAGACATTCAATTTGGCGCACCGGCCAACGGTGGCGATTACGGCGCCTACACCCGCACGCAGCTACGCGCCATCGCCGCCGGCATCGGCATTACCTATGAGCAGCTCACCGGCGACCTGACCGGCGTCAATTACTCAAGCATCCGCGCCGGCATGATCGAATTCAACCGCACCGTTGAAATGCTCCAATGGCATACCCTGGTCCCGATGATGTTGCAACCCATCTGGCAACGCTGGTCAAAAACTGCCTATGCCCTGCGCGTCATCAAAAAGCCGCCAATGGCCCAAGCATCCTGGACGCCACCGCGCCGCCAGTGGGTCGACCCGCTCAAAGACGTCAACGCCGCCCGGCAGGAAATCGCCGCCGGCATCGTCAGCATTAGCGAAACCATCCGCACGCGTGGCGAAGACCCCGACAAAGTATTCGCCGAAATCGCCGCCGAGCGCAAATTGCTGGAAAGCCTCGGCATCATCACCGACGTGATTGCTGTCGAATCCGGCGCCGCTCCCGTTGAGCCAACCAAGCCGGAAGAAGCACCAACCCGCCAGATTGAAGACCGCAGTAATGAAGAAATGATTGGCGCTATTGGTGGCCTGGCAAAAAGCATTTACGCCGGCCTCAAAGATCAGCAGCCGCCGCAGCTCACCGTGCATTTGCCGCCGCCCGGAAAACCAACCATGCGCGTCGGTCGCCGCCTGGAAGACGGCAGCATTGAAATGCGCGAAGTCGAAATAGAGGGCGGCGATGCAGCTTGAACCCTACGCCGCAAACCGCCTGGCCGATGAAATGGCCGCCATGCTTGGCAATGGCACGGTTGAAATCTATGACGCCGCCGGCCTGCGCCTAGCTACTGCCAAATTCAAAGGATTCAAAGCACCGCAAGACGGAATATTGACCGGCTACCCGTTTGAGCCATCCATTGCCGAAAACGACGGCGTGCCGTTTCGCTTTGAAGCCTATGGCCAAAACCTGCGCCGCGTGCTAACCGGAACCGCTGGCCATCGGTCAGACAAGCCAAAGCCCGACATGGCATTCAAGACAAAGCAACTCGTCAAGGATGGCGACGTAATGATCGAAACCTTTATTTTTTCGGTGGCCTAAATGACCGACCACGACCTGATCGCCAACCTGCACAAGCGCATGGACACGCAAGACAAATTACTATTTGAAATCCGTGACAAGGTAATCGCCCAGGAAACCATGCGGCCTGCGCTCGATGAGTTGGTTTCGTTGTGGAAAGGCTCAAAAATAATCATCCCCATGATGGCCTCGGCAGCGGCAATGATCTTGGCCGTCTTCGCATGGGCAAAGGATCACGTCAAATGAGCACCATCGCCGCCGTCGCTGCTTACGCCGCAGTCATCGTGATTCTGCTTGGAGTCGCCATGTATTGCAGCCGCGATGATTCTTGAAATTAACAACGGCGTCTTGTACGTCGATAACGTCCGGTTCTCACTAGCGAGGCTCACCGATGGAAGCAAAGATGTACGACTTGAAACGCGAGAAGTCCGCACGCAGTATTCGCACAATCACGGACGTGTACTCCCAATCGCCGATGGTCTTGGCTGGCTTGGAGCTGATGATCTCTGCGCGGTTGTGGTCGGTGACGTACGTGGGAGCAATGGTGCGATTCCATGTCTCGCTACTGAGCATCGCCTTGTCGCAAGAATCGAAGCCGCTGAAGAGTTCGGTGTTCCCGTATTGATTGAAATCAAATGAAACTAAGCCGCTATTTCTCTTTGGAAGAAATGACATTCAGCCAAACCGCTGTGCGTAAAGGGATCGAAAACGACCCCTCTAAGGCCGTCATCGAGAATCTGATGCACACCGCTGCCGAGATGGACAAGGTGCGAACGCTGCTGAATCGCCCCGTGTTGGTGTCCAGTGGCTACCGTAGCCCTGAGCTAAATAAAGCCATTGGCGGCGCTGCTACGTCAGCCCACATGACAGGATTTGCGGTGGATTTCACCTGCCCGGAGTACGGCACGCCGAAAGACATCTTCAACGCTATCCGAAAGTCGAATATCCGCTATGACCAACTAATTGAAGAGGGGCAATGGGTGCATATCTCATTTGGCCCCGGCCTGCGTAATCAAAAGCTGATCGCCCGATTCATTGACGGCAAGGCTCACTACACGGAGGTGGCATGAGTTTAGACATTACCGGCGTAGGTGCTGTTGCTGATCTGGCTGGCACAGTCATCAATAAAATCTGGCCTGATAAGTCCGAAGAGGAAAAGCAGCAACTCGCCGCTGCGGTCATGGTTGTCCAAGGTCAAATCGACATCAACAAGGAAGAGGCCAAAAGCGCCAGCGTATTCATTGGTGGCTGGCGACCGTTTATCGGCTGGGTATGTGGAACCGCCTGCGCATGGAACTGGATTGGCTTGCCGATGGCAAAAGCAGGGCTGGTTCTCGCGGGCTACAAGCTGGACATTTCACCCGCTGATCTGAGTGAAATGCTGCCTATTCTGATGGGCATGCTCGGCCTTGGTGCCATGCGCACCGCAGAGAAATTCAAGGGCGTAGCGCGATGAAATCCACCTTCGCCGCCATCCTCCTAACCCTGAGCAACCTAGCCATGGCAGCGCCATTCGCCGAGATTGGCTTGGCCGTGTCCGATGGTTGCCTGACCGACTATGACGAAAAGACGCAAAAATCAGGATGCTCAAATAACCCGTTCGGGCTGATCGCCATCGGCTACGCATGGGAAGACTTCACACTTGAGCTTGAGCATCGCAGTTCTCTGATTGAAAAAGACAAGGGGATCAACTCAGTGATGGTCAAGTACAGGATTGAATTGAAATGATCTACGTCAAACGCATCCTGATCGCCATTGACCAACTCGCCGGGGTAATCCTGCTCGGCACAAATCCCGACGAAACGATCAGCGCCATGGCCCATCGTCGCCAGTGGAAAACCACTGAGCGCGTCATCAACTTTCTTTTCAACGATCAGGATCACTGCGCTAAGGCGTATTTGGCTGAGATGCGCGGTGAACAGAATGCCGGGGAGTATCGCAAATGAGCAACTTTATCGTAGAGCGCCGCAACACCGGCGAAGTCGTCTATGCCTACGGTGCTGACAATGCCGTGGAATGGCCAGAGTATCCGTTCTCTTTGTTCAACCACATCTCCGAAAAGATCGTTGAAGCGCCGCCGATTCCGCGCACTGTCACCAAGCTGGAATACCTGCGCCGCTTTACCAGCGATGAACGGGTAACGATCCGCGCTGTGGCAAAGACAAACGCAGTGCTAGAGGATTACCTTGCGCTGCTGGAATTGGCGCAGGATGTGAATCTTGATGACGCCGATACCATTGGCGCGGTAACGATGCTGGAAGGCGCTGGACTGATTGCAACGGGCCGCGCTGCGGAGATTCTGGCCTAATGGCAACTGTCTATTCGCTTATCGCCTGGGGAGGCCGCACAGGTAAAACTGTGTCGCTGTCGGCCTCTACCGATGTCGTGACGCTGACTAATCACGGCTTGCGCGATGGTACGAAGCTATGGCCTAGTGGTACGCTGCCGGCTGAATTAAATACCTCAACGCCGGTCTATGCTCGATCAACAGCGGATAACACTTTCACGCTGCACACTTCGTCGGCTGGCGCGATTGCGAATACAGGGCAGATCACCTTTGCTGGTTCTTCGACCTATGCCGCTGTTGTGCTCAAGTCTGATCTGGTGGCAAACGCAGCAAGTGCGCTTGCTCCATACGGCCTGAGTGATCTTAGCCGGTGGGGTTCGTCAGGTAGCGAAAGAATTTATGATGGTCTAACTAACTGGCGGTCAGTGCGAAATGGAGCGACAACGGCATACGACACAGAAATAGCAGAATTAGGCGAAGCGTTCGTTGAGACCATCACTAGCGAAATCACGCTGAATATGGCTTGCGCAGAGACAAAAATAACCTCGTTAGTGAATGGGGTTAGATCATCAGCATTTCACGCAGGATACGTCGGGTCATTGCTTACAACATCAGGATATTGCCTATTCGCATCTGGTGCTATTAATGGTCTGAATGCGTCAGGCGGGAATATAACGATTGATGGATTTGCAGAGCATATCTACAACTCTGGCTCTTTTGGCGTTACGGTTTCAGGGTACAACACAGAAGTAAAAAACATGCTGATTCGTGGTGGATCAGGTGGCAGCATGTGTGCAATACAGCTAATTCAGCCAGCCGTCATGTCAAAGATTCATCACAACATTATTCTTGAAACGGGGTGGGTTGCTCTTTACTCTGGAGGAGGCCAAGGAGCCGGATCAGTTATTTATAACAATTTAATACATGACTGCTATGTTGGGTTTTATGGCGAGGGATCGCTAAATCGTGGAACCTACTACAACAATATCGCGGTAGGAAACGGCACGAATTGGCACTCTTCATCACCGTCAAATATGGTTGCGGCGTATAACTTTGGCGAATCGACAGGCAATACCCCGTGGAATACCGGCGCGACGACGTATGTAAATACGATGGTGTCCGGCGATTTTGTTGATTACGCCAACCATGATTTCACCACGTCTTCGGCTTCGGCGCATCAAGTAGATGCTGCAATTGCGGTGCCTCTTGCCGCTGCATTCGACTTGCTTGGTAATGAGGTGCCGAACTACAACAACGGCGCAGCCGAGTATTGGGATGGCGGGCCAATTGAATTTAACCACGGGTACATTCGGCCAGCATCGCACGAACTAACCCTAACCAATGTCGTTGTCGGATCGCGTGTCTTTATCCGCGACCAAGCCGATACCACAACGCACCACGACGACATTGCTGCAAGCTCAACGGTGGTTGTCACTGTCACGGTCTATGGCGACACCAAAGACAACTGGCGCATCCGCATCCGCAAAGCCTCCGCCTCGCCGTATTACCAACCATACGAAACCCTGATGACAGCAACCGCAGGGGAATCATCTATTTACGTCTCACAGATACCGGATGAACCGCTATGACCATCGCCTCTACCTTCGCCATTGCCACCAACGGCAACATCACCGGCTCGGCTTTCGTGCCGGGAACCGATACCCGTTTTTCAACACTGGAACTACATCAGTGGTTACAGGACTTGGCAGATGACTCTGCCCCGTCCGGTGATGACAATGTAAGCATTCTCGGCTCTAACCCGTCAGAGCTTGCCGGTAAGCGCAACGCCTCACGGCCTATGGCCTTGACCCTGCTTAACGGGATCAACATCAACGACGATGCAGCCAAGTGGTTCAAGTTCGGCTCCATTGAACAAGCATCCGGTGCGGTGCTTTATACCGGCCTGAAGGTCTTGGGTACGCTGGTCGCTTCCAGCCCGATCTACATCATCCAGAATGCGGCCAAGGTCACGAAGTATTGGGATGATGCCGATTCAGCAAACTTCCAGATTTTGCTCAAAGCCAAATCAAGCGGCACGTTGATTGACTCAGGGAATGCCACTGTTTATTCCCGCAAGTACGGGCAAACCTTCAGCCACTTTGACGTAAATCTAGCGGCCGGTGGCGAACAGGCTGCCGCGCTTTCAACCGCACTCGATACCAACATCGTCCTATCCGCAGCAACCGCCGAAACCACGTTCGGCACAATGACGCTAACCATCGGCAATACTACTCAAGACTTGGGTGGCGGTCAGGGTTCGCTGTTGCACAAAGGAACGATTGCGCTCAACGGCACAACCACGCTGGCTGATGCCTATCAAGCATTGATGTGGGCTTGTTCGGAAAACTCTACCGCCACCATCGCCAGCGCAGCGGGTTACAAATACCGCAAACTCGACGCGGCTTATCCTGAGAATGTTTCCGCACCATTCGGCACGTTTGCCGGTGGTAAATGGTTCGTCGCCCGTGGCTGGTGGCTAACTGGTGTTATGGCCGCCGACTCCAAGAATTACGAATTAATCTCCGACAACGGCACCCGCGAAACTCCTCCCACTTCGGTGGCTGTGCAAGTCGGTGGCGTAGTCTCAGGGGATTATGTGCTGGTGGCGCGTGATAACGGTTCTGGTGGCATCCTTGATACTGAATACACGGTATCAGGTTCAAGCGGTGCGGGTACGGTATCGGTCACAGGACTGAAGGCAGATACGCCGCTCTCCGGTGTAATCCGCATCGGTGGTGATCGCTACCCCTACTCAAGCTGGACGGGTACAACGGTCACGCTGACCGGCACGCTGTCGAAGAACTACACCTCTGTCTCTGCATTCATTCCGCTGATTGACGGCACAGCTTCAGGCACGACGATCAACTCGGCAAACTTCCAGTTTTCCAGCAACTTTACCTGCCGCTATCGGGTGCGTAATGGCTCCGGTGGCTCTCCCATTGTGCCGTTTGAATCCACCCTGTCAGTCACAGAAACCGGCGGCTCTGGTACGGCTGTCCGTGGTGCGGATGCCTGATTATGATTTCAGTGGATTGGCCTAACAAGATCATCGAAAGTACGGCAAGCATTCTCGACTTGCCTGCTTTCCATGCGACGTTGCGCGATCTTGAGGATGATGCTGAAGGTGCTATCCATCCGGTTACGCACACATGGAAAGCCTTGGACTTGGGTGGCGCGTACTTCTACCAAGCCGACCTAGCCAATGGCTACACCTTGAAATTCATCGGCGCAGGCCCGTTTCAGATCAGCGGAAACCTCAACGGATCAATCGTCAATACCGGCGTGCAGATTGAAAGAAAGACCAGCTCTGCATTCTCGACGACCGCAGTCGGCGGATCAGGCCCAAGCGCTGAGAGTATCGCCGCTGCTACGGTATCAGCAATGCTGGCCGAAATCTTCCAAGCCAATATCAAACAAGTCAATTCAATTCCTATCAAGGGCGCTGGCGTACCGGGCGATACCTGGGGGCCAATCTAGGAGTAACTCATGGCGATTACACTCAACACCACACTGCGCAACAATCGCGCTGACCAGATTTCAACCTTCGCAGGTACATCGGCCAAGCTGCGCATTTACACCGCTGCTTACGCGGCACCACTTTGCGATTGTATTTGTAGCGCCTCGGCCTTTGCTGCGGCCGCTGCGGGTGGCGTGCTGACGCTCAATGCCGTATCGACTGGCACAGCAACCGGCGCAGGCACGGCGGCAATCGCTCGTATCTACAAGTCGGATGGCACGACAATGGTCATTGAAGGACTGACGGTTGGTGTCGGTGGCGGCTTCAACGTCAATATCACCAACACGACGATTGCGATCAATGACACGGTAAGCGTTACCGCTGCTTCATTCACTGAAGGCAATGCGTAATGCTACTGCTCACGACGACCTCAGATGCAGTCCGTATCGTCACAAGCGCAGCGGCAAACTCCATTGATGTCCATGCGTCATGGATGGATACCAACGGCACTGTGGTAACGCCGGGGCGTCAGAATACGGTCATCACCACGGCAGCGACTACGATTGTTGTACCGGCTCCCGGTTCAGGCGTGACGCGCAACTTGAAGGGCTTGTACGTTACCAACGACTCAGCCGGCACAAGCTGCAACGTAGCGGTTGAGCATACAGACGGCACTAGCGTAGTTGAGCTTATCCAGTTCATCCTGCTTCCCGGCGAAAACCTCGGATACCGTGAAGATGGTTCATGGATTCACCGCGATAATCAAGGGGCTGAATATCCCCCCGCTGGCTTGGGTGCTTACACCGGGCGCTCTGTCAGCTTCATGAAAACTGGCACCGCTGCGGATACGATTGGCTACTGGTATTCGACCTATAAAGATGCTGGCTTCCCCGGTGCGTGGGTTCCCGGTACTCCCGGCGTCAATGGTCGCGTTACCGATGGCACGACGGCAGCGGACTACGGCTGCATTCCAATTCAAAACCCAACGGTGGGCGGCAACTATCTAACCGAAGTACAGCTGTCGTCATCCGTCAATCACTCACATTTTTTCTATGATGTGCTATGGGTTAATTCAGGCATCGTGGTCACAAGCACCTCAACCGTTCAAGCCATTAGCTCGCCAACGCTACCAGCGCGTGACATTAACGGAACGACAGACGGCGAAGGCTGTGTCATCGGTCTTTACTTCTCCGCAGCTTCCACCCTTGCGGCGGTTAATGCGCTCTCACAAGTCACTTACACAAACAGCAAAGGCACCGGCTCACGGATCGCAACTCTGTTGGGTGTGGCAGGCTCGCAGGCTCCAGCAACGCCGGTAGTGGGAACGGTACTGTGGTACAACCTCGCAGCGGGTGACTCGGGTGTGCGATCCATCCAAGGCTTCAACATCGGCGCTACGTCATGGCTGACGGGTACGGTCAATCTGTTTATTGCGCGCGATATTGCCACCATCGGCACCACGATTCCTAACGTTGCGGCGCAGAAGGTTATCGGCAATCCCGGCATTCGTTTGTACAACGGTACTTGCCTACATCACGCGGTCACAGCATCAGCAACCACGGCAACCTTCTTTGCTGGCGAACTCGTAGTCATGGAAAAGTAAAATGGCAAAGCTCGGTTGGTTCGATGGCGAGCTAAGACCAGATGCTTGGTTTGACGCCGAACTGCACCCTGCTGGTTGGTTCGATACTGAGTTAATCGACACGGTTGCTGCGGGTGGTGCGACCGATCATCCTGCAACCCTAGCGGCTGTGCTTGATGGTTTGTCAGTCAGTGCATCTGCAAGTCTCAGGCATCCATCGAATGTTTCCGCAACGCTCGACGGACTGACGGTTTCTGTCAGTGCAACAGCCAGGCATCCGGTAACACTATCTGCAACGCTCGACGGCATCACGCCAAGCATCAGTGCAACCTCTGGCCGCTCGGCTACCTTGGCAGGTTCGCTTGATTCGGTCACTGTTGCAGTCAGCAGCACGCTGCGCCATTCCTCAAGCCTTACGGCACAACTTGATGGAATAACGCCATCCTTCAGCGCCAAGGCGGGTAGATCCGCAAGCGCATCGGCAACGCTTGGCGATGTGTCAGCAGCTATTGTCGGCGCAACAGGCCGCAAAGTAACGCTTGGCGCAACGCTGGCCGATGTTGGATTCTCGGCCAGTGCTTCGGTTACTTCAGGATCCGGCGACCACCCAGCCAGTATCGCTTTTGTGTTGGATGACGTTACCGCCTATGGTTCGGCTGTACTCGGTCACACGGCTTTAGCTTCGGCGTCGCTTGATTCTGTTTCGGCGTCTGTTGCCGTGTCAGTCGTTGGCGATTCTCCGGCTGGCGATGTTGCCACCTGCTGGGGAATGTCATGGGGTGACTCTTGGGCGAATGCCTGGGGGCCGCTGCATGAAATTGCCGACGAAGTTATCCCGGAAAAAAGTCGCTATTCGCCAACCTGCGAAGTTATAACGCCCAGCAGGCGCGGTCGAAGAACAAAGCAGCGCCCGGCGGTTGTTAGCGCTGACGTAATAATTTCATGCCGCATTGGCTGCCAGGCTAAAGTCGGTCTATCACTAAACGGCGCCATTGATTGCGGATCAACGTCAGAAGTATCCGCAGCCGCACGCCTGCATTTTGGCGTAACAGCCACCGCAGAAATAACGCCAAAACTAACCGCAACCGGCGATTGTTACGACACCATTCTTGAAATGCTGCTCGCCGCATAAAAAACAAAACGCCTCGCCATTTTTCCCTATTTTTGACGAGGCCACCCGTAAGACCATAGCCGCCATCCCTCGCTAATTGGTGGCTGCATGAGCAAATCGAAAATCACCGGAACCCTCTACCGCCAGGCCGAAGCGCCAACGGTGCGGGCAGACGACCAGGGCGTCACGCTTTCGCTCTCGTTCTCATCCGAAACCCCCTACACGCGCTCAAGTTGGTTTGACGAGCCATGGGTAGAAATCCTCGGTCACAACGCCAGCGAATGTGACCTGTCCCGCCTCAATGGCGGTGCCCCAGTCCTCGCCAACCATGAGCGCTATTCAACCGGCGAAACAACCCCGCTGGCCTCTATTGGCGTAGTCGAAAAAGCCTGGATCGAAAACGGCGTAGGCCGTGCAGAAATTCGCCTCTCGCGCCGCCCGGAGATTGCCGGCCTGGTGCAAGACATCGCCGACGGCATTGTTCGCAATGTGTCGGTCGGCTATTCAATCAACGAACGCACCCTTATTAAGTCGCACGCCGAAGGCCCGGACGAATACCGAGTCACTTCATGGACGCCCATGGAAATCAGCCTGGTCGACATCCCGGCAGATGCCACGGTCGGCGTGGGGCGTAGCGATAACTTTCAAGTTGTACAACTGCCGGAGTCCGGCGTAACCAAAGGAGCCGTCATGGCCGAAAACCAAGCCCCGGCAACGCCGGAAATCAACGTTGACGAAGTTCGTCAAGTCGCAATTACCGCCGAGCGCGCCCGCGTTTCGGAAATTAACGATGCCGTTCGTGGCCTCAAACTCGACCCGGCCTTTGCCGACGAGCTAATCACCAAAGGCACCAGCGCTGACGAATCCCGCCGCCTGGCTATCAGCAAAGCTGCCGAGCGTTCAAACGACACCATCAAGCCGCCCATGGGCCACATCGAAACGATGGTTGACGAAGTGGATACTCGCCGCGCCGCTGTTGCCGAGGCCCTGTTGCATCGCCACGCCCCGGCCCAGCACAAGCTGACCGACAATGGCAAGCGCTTCGCCGGCCTGTCGCTGATCGAAACCGCCCGCGAGCTGCTCTCCGCACGTGGTGTTGATATTCGCGGCATGTCCCGTGACCAGATCGCCACTCGCGCCATGATGACCACGGGCGATTTCCCGTACATCCTCGCCAACGTCGCCAACAAAACCTTGCGTCAGGCGTATGAAGCTGCGCCGCAAACCTTCCGTCCTTTCTGCCGTCAAGTCACCGCGCCCGACTTCAAGACGATCAGCCGCACCGCCCTGGGTGATGCCCCGTCGCTTGAGAAGGTCAACGAGCATGGCGAATACAAATACGGCGCCGTGTCCGAAGGCCGCGAACAGTACGCCGTCGCCTCTTACGGCAAGATCGTTGCGCTAACCCGTCAGACCATCATCAATGACGACCTGAGCGCCTTTACCCGCCTGCCAGAGATGTTTGGCCGCGCCGCTGCTGATCTTGAGTCCGACACCGTGTGGGGCATCCTCACCGCCAATGCTGCCATGGCTGACGGCGTTGCACTGTTCCATGCCAACCACGGCAACCTGCCAGCCGGCGCTGCGATCTCTGTGGCCCAGCTAGGCGTTGCCCGCGCTGCCATGCGCATTCAGGCCGGCTTGGATGGTCGCAAGATCAACGTTGCCCCGCGCTACCTGTTGGTTCCGGCTGCGCTTGAAACCGTTGCCCAGCAATACACCAGTCAGGCATACGCCGCTAACGTTCAAACCAGCATCAACCCGTTTGCCGGTGCGCTTCAGGTATTGGCCGAGCCGCGTCTCGATGCCGTCAGTGCAACGGCTTGGTACGTGGCCGCTGACCCAATGCAGATCGACACCATCGAATACGCCTACCTCGAAGGCAATCAGGGCGTCTATCTGGAAACCAAAGAGGGCTGGGAAGTCGACGGCGTTGAATTCAAGGCCCGCCTTGATTTCGGTGCCAAAGCCATTGACCACCGTGGTTTCGTCAAAGCCAACTAATTGAAATGGCCGGGTTAATCCCGGCCAATCACCAAAGGAATCAACATGAAAAATTTTGTTAAAAGCGGTTCGGTTTTGCCCCTGACCCCCGGCGCGGCCGTTGCCTCCGGTATCGGCTACCTGTTCGGCACCGGCTTGTTTGGTGTTGCCACCAACGATGTCGCCAATGGCGTCGAAGGCGAATTTGTGGTTGAAGGCATTGTCACCATCGGCAAAACCTCCGCTCTGGCTATCTCGGTTGGTGACCGCGTGTTTTGGGACTCAGTCAACAAGGTGGTCAACAAGACCTCAGCCGCCCAGCAGTGCGTTGGCATCGCCATTGAGGCCGCTGGCAACCCGACCCCAACGGTAAAAATCAAGCTCGGTCACTTCGTTCCGTCCGCCACCTAAACCATGGTCGACTTTGCAGCGCATACCTCGCGCATCATCAATCGCATTGGCCAGCCGGTCAGCATCACACCGGCGGGCAGATCGTTGAAGGTCGTCAACGGGGTATTCCTGCAAGTCCCGGCCCTGGCTTTCGGTATGGTCGATGGCAACAACCCGACGCTACGCATTAGCACGCAAGATGCTACCGGCGTCGTTAACGGCGATCCGGTCAGCATTGGTGGCGTTGCTTATAGCGTTTTGCGCGTTGCTGATGATCAGCCGGCGGGTGATGTTGTGCTTGATCTAGAAAAAACATGAGCCAGCACGTCGCCAGTCAGATCATCGCCGCAGTCGAAACCCGGCTCGCAGCGGTGGCGTCTGTCCATATTGTGCCGCTCAGTGCCGTTCCTTTGGAAAGCCTCCCGGCCATCCTGATCGAAGACATCGAAGACGAAACCACGCAGGCGCTCGGCCCCGGCCCGGTGCAGGAAATCCACCGCCTGAGCTTTGAAATATTCGGCTGCATTGCCGCCGTCAGTGGCTTTCAAACCACCGCTGGCACGCTACGCACCGACATTGAAAAAGCCCTGCTCGCAGCGGCCAACGACGTGCGCCTGGGTGGCCTATGCCGTCCCGGCCTGTCGCGTACCTCAGCCGTTTTCCGTCACGACGCCGAAAGCCTGCAAAAGCCCGTAGGCGGATGGTCAATGAAATTTGTTTGCACGTATCAGCTCAAAACTGATGCGCCCGATCTCGCAATTTAAGGAGTAACACTATGGCCGCATATCTCGGCGCAGGCATTGTCTCGGTGGCACCTTACACCGGGGCCGCACTTTACGACACGCTCACCTTTGTTGATGTGGGCAACGTCTCAAAAATGTCCTTGTCTTTCACGGAAGACCGCAAGGAACTCAAAAACTACCGCAGCGCAGCCGGTGGCACTTACGCCGCCGTCGCCCGTATCGACAAGGCCGAAGCCGCTTTCGATTTCCGCGACTTCTCCGCAGCCAACCTTGAGCTGGCACTGTGGGGCGATGCAACCACCGTCAGCACCAACACGACGATTGAAGCGATGATCAACTCAGCGCCCAACGTCGCTATCAAGTACGTCGGCACCAACCTGGCCACCGGCAAGGATGTCACCGTCAAGATTTTCAAAGCCCGCCTCGGTGCGCCGAGTGGCCTGGATTTCATCGGTGATGACTTCGGCACCCTGAGCATTGGCGCAACGCTGGAAGCCGACACCCAGATCGTCACTGCGGGTAAATCGCAATACTTTGCCGTCATTCTTGAAGACTAAGCATGGCTGAAAAGGTGGTAACGCTCAATGGGCAATCGGTGACGGTCAAAGAATTGACCGTTTCCGATGTCCGTAATTGGGTCGCAGAGCAAGAGGCCGGGGCGTCGGTTGATCCGCTCCGCTCTATGGTCTTTGACGATTGCAGCCTTGATGATCTGGCACGCATGGCAGACATTGAGGCGCAGGCGTTGGAGGCCATGACCTTTGCCGACTTGGATACCTTGCGCACCGCCTGCAAAGCCTTAAACCCGCATTTTTTCAGAGTTCGGGCGGCGCTGCTACGTGTCGCCCGGCAACTGGAAGCCGAAGTCGAATCAATGACCTTGACCGCTCGCTCGTCATAGCGGTACAGCGAGGCCATAGCAATATCTTGAATTACCCGTGGCGAATGTACGTCATGGCCGTTGAGGTTTTAAATGGCGAATCCTAAACCCGTAGAAGTCAAGATCACCGCCGATGCCACGGGATTAACCAAAGCCGTAGGTGTAGCGCAGGGTTCGCTAAAAGGTCTTCAAACGCAGATGACCTCGCTGGAAGCCCTGTCCGCTAAGGGTTTTTCATTCGGCGGCATTGCCGGCATTGGCCTGAGCGCCACCGCCGCCGCCGCTGCGCTGGTTGGTGCGGTCAAGTCCGCTGCCGACTATGGCGACCAACTCGCCAACATGAGCGAACGCACTGGCGTTGCCGTGGAAGAACTCAGCAAGCTGCAATATGCCGCAAAGCTCTCCGACACCTCAAATGAGGCATTGGGCAAAGGGTTAGCAAACCTATCTAACCTGATGGCAGCCGCCGCCGTAGGGTCAAAAGACAGCGCCGCACTCTTTGAAAAATTCCACATTGAACTGCGCAACGGAGATGGAACCGTCAAGGCGTCTAATGATGTCTTGCTGGAATTGGCTGATGTGTTTTCAGCCATGCCGGACGGCGTAGAAAAGACCGCGTTGGCGACTGAGCTATTCGGCAAAAAGATGGGGCAGGAAATGATCCCGTTGCTGAATCTTGGCAGCGCCGGATTGAAATCCATGGGTGATGAGGCCGAGCGCCTGGGCTTGGTATTGAGTGGCGAGCAAGCCAAGGCTGCTGCCGACTTTAACGACAACCTTGATCGGCTTGGCGCACTCTCAAAGAGCGCCGCAGTCTCGATTGGCAATCAACTCATTCCGGCCTTGAATGCGTTTCTCAACCGAATGCAGGATGCCAGCAAAGCCGACTTGTCGCTGTGGCAAATCCTCGGGGTTCTCCCAAAGCAAAGCACCGGCATCAAGCAGCAACTTGACGAAGCCCTGGCTACGCTTGAAAAGACCATCGCCAAGCGCGATAAACTCTATGCCAGCCCTGCCGATGCAGCCGGGTCTGGTATCGCAGCAGACATTGCCGCACAAGAAAAGCGGGTGGCTTATCTCAAGTCGCAGAATAAGCGCATTGAAGGCGACGACGAAGCCACCGCCGCCAAGCGGGTTTTAATCGAGAAGCAACTGCAAACCGCCATTACCAACCTTGAGAAGCAGCGCGGCATTGCCTCGGGTAAAATCTCCGCAGACATTCTCAAAGACGACAAGGCACGCACCGACGAACAGATCAAAAACGCCGAGAAACTACGCGACGCCCTGCAATCCGCCTGGGAAACCAGCCGGTCAGAAGCCCTCAAAGCCGCCGACGCCGCCAAGTCATTGCTGGAAAAAGCCGCAGGCGTGCGCCAATCCGCTGCCGACAAAGCACAGGATATTCGTGATGCCGGATTAACGCCGGAAGAGAAAGCCGCCAAGGATAAAGCCCGTGCGCAGGAAGCCCTGGACCAAGGCGCTTACTATGCCGCCGCCTCCGCCGTCGCTGCTTTGGATGGCCGATCGGAAGATTTCGAGAAGTACCGCAAACAAGCCGAATCATTCCTCTCGCGGGCGGAAAAGTTCGCCGACAAATCCGGTGATGCCAACCTGATCGAAGATGTCGGCAATAAACAAGCCGGCTCGTTGGAGGCTCAGGCTAAAGCCAAACAAGCCGAAGCCGCCGCCCTTGAATCAAGAGCGCAAGAGCAGCAAGCGAAGCTGGTCAAGATTGATGCGGATCTCGAAGCCCTGAAAAACAAAGCGGCCAGCATTGAGGTGAAAGCCGACATTACCCAGGCTGAAGGGCAGGTCGCTGCCCTGCAAAACCAACTGGCCGCCCTGCAAGACAAAACCATCACCGTTACCGTGCAAACCGTCCAAGCCGGCGCAGCCGCTCCCGAGGTTCCCGCTTATGCCTCTGGTGGCATGCTACGCGGCCCCGGCTCCGGCACCTCGGATTCCATCCTTGCCCGTGTCTCCAATGGCGAATACATCGTCAAAGCCGCCGCCGTCAGTCATTACGGGGCAGGGCTACTCAGCCGAATCAATAACATGCAAATCCCGCGCTTCGCTTCCGGTGGTCAAGTCGGCGGGTCGCGCTCAACGTCAACGGTGAATCTATCTCTCAATGGTAGCAGCTATCAAATGCAAGCCTCGCAGGACGTTGCTGCGCTGCTGACGGATGCGGTGCGCCGTGAAGCGCTCAAGAAAGGCGGTCGAAAGTGAGCTTTCAACTCGGCGCAATCACGCTCCCGGTCGTCGCAGGGTTTGATCTGGATCAAACCTATGAGCAAATCGGCGGAGAAGCCATATTCAGGGCCTCTTCCGGGCGGGGCATTAAACAAGCCACATGGTCAAAGCTGCGCATTACCACCAGCGGCACAGGGTGGATACCATCAGGGCTTGAGGCATTGGACTACGCCGCCCAAATGACGCTTAAATGTATTGTGCCAAAAGGCATCAGCGCAGTATTAGCCACCCGCCAGGCCACGCTCCCATCTGGCCGGCGTAGCGATTCTGGTTTTATCCCGTTTGGCACCGCTATCCTGAGCGATGGCCGGCACGTTTCGACACCGGCAACCATGGCCGGCCATGTTGCCACGCTCGACGCTGTAGCCGGTGCTGTGGCTTATCAAGCCAACTATTACCCGGAGCTTACCGTATGGGCCATGCGCCCGGAGACATCGGGCAACTTGTCAGACGCCAGCTATCAATGGCAAATTACCTGCGAAGAGGTCTGAGCGATGGCGCTCATTCTTGACGACACCTTTACAGGCGCAGCAGGCACTCTATCAGGCCATATCGGATCAGTAGGTGGCGCATGGGCGATTTCGTCATGGTCTGACACCGACCCAGACTACCCGCATTTTGTGCTTGACGGTTCCGGTAATGTCATGGTCGGTGTTGTTGATCTGGTCGATGAGTATGAAATTGGCGCAACCGTCGCCTGCTCCGGTGCCGGGCAAGTATCCGCAGAGATTTCATGCACCATTGATGCTTTGCCAGGCGGTGCGGTTGATAGTGATTCGCCGTTGATGATTGTCCGTCTCAATGGCTCTGTTGTCGTCTCAGCATCAGCCACAACGCAAACCGATGGCGCTGGCCGCAAGGTGTTTGTCGGTTTAGTCTGTGCAGGCGCGTCAGATGCTTACGTTGGCGACCTGGTTGCCACGGCAATAAACCCCGGCACCGCATTTGATTTGCGCGTTACCATCTCAACAGATGGGCAAACCGCTTCGCTTTATCTCAATGACGGGCTGATCGAGTCTTATACGATTCTGACTGCGGGGGGATTTACCGGCCTTTCGTCGCTTGAGCTGACCGCCTACGGCACCGACCTTGGTTACGACAAGCTGCGCATTCACTCGGCGAGCGCGGAAAGCGCAACTGAAGCTATTGTTTTAGGCACAACCTGGTCGGCAGCGGTGCGCATTGATGGTGTTGCGATGGCTGATCTCACCATTTCAGACATTGAAATTGAGGCCGAAGAGGGCGCCGCGCGGGTTGCATCAATGACCATTCACCCGACAACAGGCACGGTGATTTCGTTGCCGACGTACAGCGGCAAATCCGTCGAGATTGATTATGTAGATTCATCATCAACAATCCGTCTATTTACCGGCATCGTTGATACGCCAAGCATCAATCTCACCGACCGCAGCATTTCGCTGCGCTGCACCGATGATTACCAGCGCCGGGTATCGGTGTTGAGTGCGTCGGCGGTTGATACGATGGTGGGTGGCGTCTGGTCGCCAGTCGTGTTTGATGCGGCCAGCGGATCATGGGCGCGGTGCAATGATCGTTTATCGACTGTCACTTCAGCGCTTGACCTATCGCCGATGGGTAATTTTCGCCTAACGTCATGGGCGGCAAAAACAACCGCCGACCGCTCATTCACTGCCGATGATATTGAGGACGGTTCGCTTGAGGTTTCGCCAGCGGATCGCTCAGGCATCATCAATCAGGTCAATATCGAGTTCGATTACCGCTGGCCGCGCGTCAAGTCGGAAGGTTACGGCGTGTCATATACCGCTGTGGATATGGGCAACTTTGCCGATTATGTGATTTCCGGAAAATGGTGGCTGCAACGCGAGGCCGTCGAGAATGCCATCACCTCATCAGGTGGTGCTATCCAGTCACTGACCTTCACCCCGCTGCCGGATGAAAACATCGCTGTCGGGGCTGGATTTTGGACGCCAGGGCCAGCAGACGGCGAGCTGTGCATGGCGTTCTCTGCGACGGTTGGCTTTGACTACGCACAACAGTTTGAGGATAACTACCGGATAACCGTGTCAAATGCCGCCAGTATTTCGGCACTTGGCACGCTGTCGCAAACAATGTCTGGGGCGCTGGTCGGTGAATATCCAGAGGTCGAAGCGGTTGAATCGTCAATTTCCCTGTTTAAAGCAAACATTACCAGCGTTCCACCGGCCAATACTGCGCCAGTATTGGCCGGCTTTACAAATGTTGTAGAAGTTGATTTAACTGCTGAAACAAACGGCGCAGCCGCCAGCGCAGCGATGGTTGTATTGATGGACATTGCTAAGGCCAAGATTTACGCCAGCCATCGCCGAACCACAGTATCCGGCACAGTCACCATTGCCGCCAATGTGGATATTGACAAAACTATCGCCATTAGTTGCTCAGGTGTTGAAGCAAAAGGAAAGTGCCGCAAGGTGGTGCATTCGCTCAGTCCAGAAACAGGTCGCGCCGTCAGCCGATTTGATCTGGCGATTTGCTCGGTGGCCGGGGTTGGTGTCTCGCACCCTGGCGATGCGTCGACACCGCCAAGCAAAACATTGGCTTCTGCCACGTCGCTGGCCGTCACACCGACAGTAACATTCAACAATGCCCTTGCCGCCGATCATGTCATCACCATCGACTTCCCTGGGGTGGCGGAAATTGAACGAGCGAAGGCATCCCACACGATCAGTCAAACCATTGCTGCGCCTCTTGTTGAGGATGTATTTACGGTGACGTTATGAGCAAAGACCTGACCGAAGCGCTGCGCGCCTTGACCGAAGGTTCCGCAGGGCAAACCACTCGGCAAGATAAAAAACTGCCAGAATCTCGCCCATCGCCCTCTGTGCCTGCACGCACCGGGGCTAGTGGCCCGGTTGCACAAAAGGCGCCATATAGCTCATCAGGCGGGGTGGCAAGCCCGTTGACAGAAACCACATACGCCTCGCGCACCTTCTGGCCAACCAAGACCATGACCAGCACGGACGGGGTTTTCCAGATCAGCCATAAGCCGCTCAAATCAATCAGCCTGACCGATGCCAACAGCGCCGCCGTCACGATCAATTTCAAAGAGCCGACATGATTTCCGAGTCCAGCATTCCGCTTGCCGAAGTTGAAGCATTCGGGATTTTTCACCACGGCCACGCGACGGAATCAGGAATTTTCAGCCGTCATGATGTTGCAAAGCCGATTGGCGTTACATGGGATTTCCCATTTGAAACAGGTCGATGGTACGGTCTAAGCAAGGCAGAGCCAGAATGGTTAGTTGATTTCGGAATGCCAGTAGTGACGACACCGCAGGCAGACATTGACGCCGGCTATTCGCGCTGGAATAAGTTGATTCTGCGAGATATTGATAAAAAAATTTATACCGCAGACAGCAATGGCTACACCGTCACAGTCGGCACGGTTGGCAAGTCAAGTTGGCTATATCGTGCAACAGACGGCAGTGTGTTTAAGCTGACCGGGTATAACAATAATAGTGACAGCGTTTTCGTTCAGTGTTCGCGTGGTGCGATTGGCAGCGGTGGTGACGTAGTTGCTTCGGTGTTGGTTGGCGGGTTTTTGACTGAATACTCAGCAGCAGCGAAGTGCTTGGCAACATTCGCTCCAAATGGGCAGCATGCCGCGCTGAATTGGTATATAGAATACACGCCATATACTGACCCGTTATACAGGGTTGCAAATGACATATGGGTTCAGGCGGTTGTTGAGGTGGTTGTTAGTGGCGGCAGCCAATCAACGCTGCCAACAGTTACTTTAAGCGTCACATATGCTGATGCCGATTCAATGGTTTTGTCCAGTGAATACCATGAAGTTAGCGATGGCATGACGGTTGCCGGAGATGGTGCGGCGGGAATTATTGCAGATGGGTGTCCATCTAATAGCCCTTTTGGAACGCATGAGCCGTTATGGAATGGTTCGTCAAAAGAATTTTCTTTTGTCAGGTTGGTTGATTACGACGAGTCAGGAACCCGGTATTTATTGACCGAATACCATTTCGGTGTTACTGGAAAATGGCGGTTTGATAGTCTTTCAGAATATACCGAACTAAAAATAACCCTTAATGGGAAAGGCTCAGTCGAGAAGCTGGCCGGTTGGATTTATGCGCAAGATGGCATCACAAGGTATCAAAAGTGGGGAACAGGGTGGTACCCGCTTGACGGTGGATTTGCAAACGTCCATGGCGCAGCTTTGCTATATGGAAGATCGCTAATTTGCCAAATGTTTTATGGTGTATCTGCCGCTTCAAAGATTTTAATCATGAAAGCATCGTCGCTTGGCGCCATAAATTTTTCAACGGATGGTGCGTCATTTGTCGATTGCGGCAATCCGCAGCCCGATGGCGCTTATGACTATGTGACATTCAACCCGGAAGGTGGGGGGTATTCGGATGGCGTTTGGGCGTATTTCTAAAACACTCCGCTATGGTGAAACTATGGTGCTGAACCGGATAACCACAATTTAATGACGGTATTATTGACGGTATCGGACAATTAATCGCCTTGGAAGTGGCGTGAATTGGTGACGTTCGCCTGCCACCCTCTCCGCCAGCGACCCCCAACACAAGACAACGAAACCCCTAGCAAGCCCACTCAAAAGCCGCGTAGAATCGCGGTTTTGGCGCTTTTGATACCCACAAACACCAACGCAAGCCAACGGTAAAACACCTTTCACCACGGGCAGCGTGACGGTAGACTTGACGGTACGGGAGCGAACCATTTGACGGTATCGGTTCCGGGGGGAATGATGGCTATCAATTCGCTGTCTGATGCGAAGTGTCGCGGCGCGAAGGCTTTGGATAAGCCTTACAAAATGTTTGATGGCCACGGGCTGCATTTATACGTGATGCCGAGCGGGGTAAAGACTTGGCGCGTGGCTTATCGGGTCGGTGGAAAGCAGCAAACCAAGAGCTTCGGGCCGTACCCTGATGTCTCGTTGGCCGAAGCGAGGGCGAAGCGTGACCAGTTGCGGGCTGATTTGCGCGATGGCGTTGATCCCATGGCCGAACGCAAGGCCAAGCGTGCCGGGCTGACGTTTAAACAGGCGGCGGAAGAGTACTGGAATGGCCGTAAGGATGTGTCGCAAAGTTACCTGGCAGATGCAAAGCGCGGCGTGGAAATGCACATTTTCCCTAATTTGGGCGATACCGCAATCAATTTGATTGATCGTGACCTATTGCTGGCCGAACTTCAGCGCATGGATGCCAAGGGGCTGCATGTCTATGTGCGCAAAGTGCGCATGTGGGCGGGGCAGGTGTTTGAATGGGCAGTCGAGAATGGGCATACGCAGATCAATCCGGCGGCGCTGATCAGCCCGGCTAAGGCTTTCGGCAAGTCGCCAGTCGCCAGCTTTGCCGCGCTGGATTTGCGCGATGTGCCGGCCTTTGTGCAGCGCCTATCGTTTGAGCGCGATATTCAAAGCGTGTTGGCTTGCCGGTTGCTGGCTTACACCTGGGTGCGCACCAACGAATTGCGCATGATGCTATGGAGCGAGGTCGACGGCGATATGTGGATTATTCCCGCCGGCAAGATGAAGCGGAACAAAGACCACGCTATCCCGCTATCTGCTCAGGCAATGGGGATCATTGAGCAACAGCGGGCGCGTTCTTCTGGTTCGATTTACGTGTTTCCGAACGACCGGCGCAATGATCGCCCGATGTCTGAGAATGCCGTGTTGTATTTGCTGCACCGCATGGGCTTCAAAGGCCGGCTGACCGGGCATGGCTTCCGGTCGATGGGTTCAACCTGGGCAAATGAGCGTGGCTTTAACCCGGATGCCATTGAGCGCCAGCTTTCGCATGTGCCGGGAAACAAGGTGAGAGCGGTGTATAATCGTTCGGCTTACCTTGACGAAAGGCGGCGCATGCTGCAAAGCTGGGGGGATTGGTTTGAGTCATGCGGTGCCAATCACGCTGCCAGTTCCATTTGAATCTCTTGTTTTTCCCAAAATGTTAGCGACTGCACCGCTTCGATTCGGTCACGAAGAACGCGGGCTTTAGATTCTTTACTGACTGGCGAATACGTGCCGCGCCATTTAGAGTCGATGCCAACGTTTTGCGCTATGTTTGTGCTGTCGGCGCTGGTCAAAGGCAAACGGCTAAAAACTTCGGTGTTAAGCATGCGCAGGCCGTGCAGCTTTGTTACCGGCAATCCTTGTTTGTCGGTGATAGCGTTCATGGCTTCGGCCATTCTTCCCCACCAGCGGGCATCGCCAACTGTTGCGTATTGGCCGGATGATCCAATGCAGACGCGTGGCCAATCGTGCGCAAGCCGTTCAAGACGTTCGATTGATTCGTGCATGTGCCAAACAGGTGCGCCGACGTTGGCATGTCTTGCCTTCCAAGGCCATTCACCGAGCAGGGCATCATTTGCTTTTTCATCGCCATCAATCACGTCGGGAATAACTGCAAAATCAAAACTTGGGTAACGGTGCAACTCCGAAACCCATGCGTAATAGCGTGACCAATTGGTCACTGGTTCGCCGCTTTTCCATGCCGAGAAGGCGCCGTTATCAACAGCAAATGACTGGCATATCTCAAGCACTAGGCCAAGCTGATCTGGATAGCGGAACGATACAAAGGCATGCCCCCCCCCCGACCGCAGCGATTGCCGCCGATGCTGGCGTTATTGGCAAGCCGTGGTAATGAATCATGCCGGTAAATTGATGCCAGAGTTTTGCAGGGTTGAGACTTTCCACCCCATTGTTCTATGAGAAATCGCCACGTCTGGCTTCGGCAATCTGCCCTGTTTAATCCAGCGCCGCACGGTTTCGCTGGTGACGGACATCATGGATTGCAGGTCGTGACGCATGATTACTTTGTCGGTGGTCATTTCTCACCTCGTTTAATAAGCGCCAAGTCCGCCGCTGCATAGATTTCGTCAGGATCGCAGCCACTAGCAGCAAACGCACATGCCAGCCTATCGCGCAGCTTCTCTTCCTGACGGGTTTGGCCTTTGTCAATAATCTCAACCGTTTCCTCAAGCTCTGCAAGCCGAGCCTTGAGTAAATGAATTTCCGCTTCGTTGCTCATGCCGCCTCCTGTAATCCAAGTCGTTCAACTTCGATGATGATCTGCTCAAGGTTCGCCGCGTCGATTAGGGTGCGGCGGGTGATGGTGATCAGCTTGTCTTCGACCTCGTTGAGAATGGCTGAACAGCTATCGAGCAAGGCCAGCGTGATGGGTATGCCGTTGGCTAGGCGCTTGCTGACGGTATGCAGCGGATCGGTGTTTTCATCTGGTAGCAGGCGCTCGATCAGCGCCAGAAATCCATTGATGCAGAAGTCAATGCGGGCGTAATCATCGCCGGTATGCAGCCGGGTGACGGCATAGCCTTTGATGGCGTCGACTTCGCCCGTGCGCATTTCGGCAATGGCGTCGCGGATCGGCGATAGCCACGTTTTCGCCTGTTTGCGCGTGGGCGGTTTGTCCTTTTCGGCCAGATAGCGGGATTTGGCGGTTAGCAGGCGGAGTTGTTGGCGGTTCATTGCCATTACACCAACCTCCAATAAGCCAGCCTGACTCCCGGCTTGATCTTCTGCACGTCCTTGTCGACCTTGCCTTGCTGCAACAGCGTGCGCAGGGCGTGGGCGATGGTGTTGCGGGTGATTTCACGGTCTTTGGCCAGCGCTTTGTCAAATATTTGGTCGGTGGTCATCGGCTTGTCGCTGGTGTTGAGGATGCCGATTACCGTTGATGCGCGGGTTTCCATGGTGTTTTTGCGGTCGTTGTTGCTGGCCGTCCTGTAGCTGTCGGTCATTTGCGACCAGAACGAGGGAAGGGTGCATTGGTGGGCCATGATGGCGAGGCTCATGATTCTTCAACCTCGGGCGGAAACCCATCCAACGGCACAAACATCGGACGGCGGGTGTCGAAAGCGCAGTGATTGAGCGCGACGTTTTCGCTGGGTCGCTCGTCAAGGCCGATTTGGACGGATCGCGCGCAGGTGTTGGCGCAATCCCAAAAGGCGCGGGGTTGGTTGTCGTGCGCCAGGCAGCGAGTCATTTCTGGGGGTAGTTTAATCATGAGTCCATGTCCGGGTTGGCTTGCAGGATGTGTTGCACCAGCCGCGCCTGGTAGCGGGCGTCGTCGAGTGCGTTGTGGTGGATGCCGTCGCGGACAATTTTCATGTCCGGGTTCAAGCCTTTGAGCGTGCGCAGGTCGCGCTCTTTCCAGAATTCCCACGGCACCGGCCTATTGGTGACGTGGTAGGCGTTGGCGAGGATGGCGAAGTCGAACGAGGCGCCGTTGCACCAGGGCGTGACGCCGGTCGGCAGAAAGCGGGTGAGGGCAGAGAGCGATTCGGAGAGCGTGGCCGCGCGTACCTGGCCGTCGACCAGCGTTTTGCGCGCGGTTTCAGACTGGCCTAGCCACCACAGCACGGTGTCGGCGTCCATCGTCAGGCGCCATTGTTTGATGCAGCTTTCAAGGCTGACGTGGATGTGAAAGGCATCACCTATCCAGTCGCCGTGCGGATCAAACAGCACCGCGCCAATGCTGGTGATGGCTGCGGTGGGCTGGGCGGCCATGGTTTCCAGGTCGATCATCACGTGCATCAAGCATCCCTCCAATTAATGCGCAGCTCGCGTGCTTTGTGGCTGTGGAAGACGATGACCGGGGTATTAATCGGGGCTTCTTTGCCCAGCTCAAGCGCAATTTCGCAGGCTTGGGCTTCGCTGTCGGCCAGTAGATAGGTGTCGGTGACGATGTAGCGGGTGGGCTGCTTGTCGAGCTGGTCTAAAATCAGGTCGTCAATGTCAGCTTGAAGGGATTTGATCTTCATCGCTTGCTCTAGAACGGTGGCTTGCAGGTCGATATTGACCTCAACCGCTTGCATCAAATCGGAGACAACCGATTTGCACCCGTGCAAATTGATCGGATAGCGCACGTTAGCCTTCAAGCCCAGCCATCCGCAAAACTCATTGATGCTATTGATCAGCGCATTCACGTCCGCACCAGCCGCCACCGGCAAATCATCCGGCTTTGGCGGCGCAGGATCGGCCTTGCCCAGGGGGAGAGGATCGGCGCACATGGCACCGCCCGCAACGCGGGAACCCTTGTCTTGGCTGCCGGAGTTTTCACCCACCGCCGGCTGGGGCTTCACGCTGCTACTATTGTCCTTGTCGTTCTCCAGCCACGCGCGGCCCTTGGTCGTCAGCTTGTAAGCCGGCAGGCCGGTCACATCATCACGGATGCGCTCGCACAAATCCTCACGGATGCTGGCCTTGACGTTATCGTGCAGGTTTTTGCGCTCCAGCCCGGTGGATAAGGCCAGATCGTCCATCGTGGTACAACTGGCAAAGGCCATGGCCTTGAGAATTTGCTTACGTTTGGTAGTCATTTCAATCCTTGGAGAAGTGTTTTATATTGCTGGCGCGCGGCTTCGACTTCGATCATGCGCAACTCGTAGCGCCGCGCTTCCATGCTGTGAAACTGGTGATTGCGGATAATCTCTTTTAGGGTGGTTTCCTCGGTTTCGATCAGCGTGGCGAGCATGGCCATGACGACGCCGCGCTCGGATAGGCTGACACCGCTCACAACAGCACCTCAACCAGCAACACGCCCCATGCCGCCGTCACCACGGCGCAACTGATGGCGACGGCGCCAAGAAATGCGCGGTCGTAAAACTCAACCATCTCGCGCTGGCGACGGCGATAGTTGGCTGTCGTCATGCCAGATATTCCCGCTTCAGGCGCCGTACTTCAGCGGCGGCAATGTCTTGCAGCGCTTCCATGCCGGCCAGGGTGATGCGGCAAGTGACGAGCGGGAACACCTTCTCGCGCCCCGCCATGGTGGTTTCAAGCGCGCGGAATTGAATCCATAGGCCAATGCGACGAAAAAAGCGAAGTGTTACGGTCGACGCGGTTTTTAGGGTGGTTTTTATAGTGGCAATCACGATGATTCCCCTCAAATCAAACCCGGCTGAATGGGCGCCGGTTTGCCCTTGGTGCTGGCCTTCACTGCGCACTCAAGCGCAATGCGGATGGCCTTGATGCTCATTGCCTGGTCAAACGACATGCCCAAAAACGACAAGCCGCTGCGCTGGTAAGCGGTTTTGATCTGGTGCGTGTGGTGGGTCATGGTTGGCCTCAGCGGTTGTTGAGACGCATGTTGAATACCGCAACCCCGACCCAGATCAGCAGCAAGCTGGAAGGCTTGCCGATACTGCCGGGGCCGTAAGCGGCCAACAGGCTGCCGGCGATGATGTAGAGCGTGGGCAGCCAGCGGTAGATTTTGGTGGGGATGGTTTTCATCTGAATCTCCTTGTCGGGTGACGTTGGAGACATACTAGCGAAGCTATACAACGCTGTCAATAGCATAGCTAGTAGATTGCACATAAAAAACCCGCCAATCAGGCGGGTGGTTTTTTAGTGGGGGTGTTGTCGTCGTCGTTCGGCTTCTATTTCTGCCTTGGCTTCTTCTACCCATGATTTCTTGGCCGGTGGTGCTGGGACTGGTGGTGGTTCCGGTTGTGGTGTCTCTATCGGTGCTGGCGCTATCTCTTCAATGATCGCCGTTGCTGGTTTTTCGGCGGGAGCTTTGATTGGCTCACTAATAAGCGCCTCAAGCCGGTTTCCAATGGCTTCAATGGCCTTGTGTGGGCGTTTGTTGCTGGCTGTCAGCGCGGTAAATGTGCCGTAAAGCGCGATTTTGAAAAGCTGCGGCAGTTCTTCCAGGCTGGCCAAATCAGAATCACAGTTTTTATCACCACTGATATTGATGGTCACGCCCGTATTCAGGACGCCGATTGATTCAATCCAGACTTCTTTGATGTCCGCGCCTTGTTTGGCGAAAAATCGGGCAATCAAGCGCATGTCGTCACGGCTTATTTTCCCGTCCGACTGTGCTGCGACCAGCAAAATATTGAGCGATGGTTCGCTGATTTCTCGGCAGGCATCGAAAATGTTTTCGAGATGGCGCTTGGCGATGACCAGATTTGAATCTTCAGGCGCTGGGCTTTCAGGTGGTAACGGGTTGCTCACCACCACCGTCTTGGCCCGGTTGGTTAATGACCAAACAAATGCCGCAATCCATCCAACGACTGTCCAGCCGAGCAATATATTTAGTGCAATCAGCGCCCCGGCGTTGTGATGGCCTCTCATGAGCGCGATCACGGATGGCGTGAAATAAACGATCACCAAAAACCAAAAGACGCCGCTCATTGTTTCTGCTCCAAATTGTCCTAACCGATCAGACTAGTCGATTTCCATTTGCTTAACAATATGACGTTTGTCTTATCCCGGCCTGCGCGCGCCTGGTGCGGGATTGCTAGCCGGCGCGCTTCTTGGAGTTTTGAGCTTTTGATTCTGTCATTGCAAATCGTGCAAACGAAATAATCTTATTTTGCGTTTCAACATCAACCGTCTGCATCATCTCAACAAGTTTTTGTATTTGTGGGCTGAGTGAAACATAGGGCGCGCGGTCTTCGTTGACCATGTGTTGCGGTGTCTGGCTTGCGTAGCATGAAATCTTATCGATTACGGCTTGAAGCGATGGGCTGAAATCAGACACTCGCTTATTTAGCCCCTTGGCAAATCCAATCGCGGCGCTGATATTGAGTGGGCGCCCTTTTTTGTTGTCAGGATTTAAATACTGCCATATCTGCGCTTGGGTTCCAATGCCGTTGTTGGCGGCGAAATCTGCCTGCGAAACGGTCAGGTTTTCCATCAACGGGCGCAGGCGTGCGGCATCTTCTTCGGGGGTTTTGCTGATGTTCTCGGCGGATGATCTGGTGCTCATTGCGTGATTATTAGCAACGCTATCAGACTCGCAACTAACAAAGCTATTGACTTGATTTAATAGCATCGCTAGTATGTCCGGCATGAGCAATGTAAATGAGTCCATCCGTCGGGCAATCGAGGTCGCAGGAAGCGGTGCCGAGTTGGCGCGAACGCTTGGCGTTCACCCCTCGTTGCCCTCTCAATGGCTGAGTTTTCACAGACCTGTTCCGGCTGAGCGCTGCCCTGAAATTGAGCGCGCAACCGCAGGCGCCGTCCGCTGCGAAGACCTGCGCCCCGATGTCGATTGGGCTTACCTGCGTGGCACAGACTGCCCAATCAAAGAGGCCGCCTGACATGCTGCCCACCTTCTCTCTGCCGCTTGACCACCCCCCCGTCGTCTCCTCCGGGTCAAGCGCTTTTGCCGGGGCTTCGGCCCTGGCCTTTTTATTCCAAGGTAAGTAACCCATGAGCAAGCCAGGCCACGACATCATCGTCAAGGTAGGACTGACCGCCGACCAATACCTGCACCTGGTGCGCATGGCAGAGGATGACGACATCACGCAATCTGCTTTCATGCGGCGCTTGCTCCTTACACGTATCCGATCTGATGCTCAGTCTGCGCTATATCAAAGCGCCGACGCCATGCCCATCCCGGCCCCAATTCAGTCCCAACAATAACCCCGCGCCCCATGCAGGCAGCAGGCAGAGAGTGTGCAAACAACATGACAGCACAACACAACAACAAACCAGTGAAAAGGTACTTCCTAGCATCTTTCTACGCGGGTAATTCGCACCGCGTGATGTCGCTAGGGTTTGGTTTTGGGGGATAGGCAACAGTATGTATATCAATATTGATGACGTAGTACGGCAGCTTGAGTCGGTCGGGCTGGTGCTAGACGGCAAGTCGCTGCGGTATGACTCGGCAATACAGCGCTGGAAGGTCGACGGCGAAGATCACGAAAAGCGCGGCTGGTCGCGCTTGCGGGAATGGACATCGAAGTCAGGCGCCACGTATATCGTCGGCGACTATGGCGTGTGGCACGGCAACGATGATGGCCGCGTTCGTGTTGAACTACCGCCGCGTGATGGTGACCGACCCGAGCTATCGAAAGAAGATGTCGCTGCCATGCGCGAGGCGCACAAAGAAGCGCAGCGCCGCATTGCACAGGTTCGGGCAGGCGAAGCTAAAACTGCAGGGCGCTGGGCGTCCGTGGTTTGGTCAAGCTGCTCGCCAGCCATTGAACACGATTACCTCACCCGAAAACAGATAAAGCCGCACGGCCTGCGCATCCTGGGCGACAGCGCCGACATCCTGCTCACCGGCATCGATGAATCCAACATCTATCGCCTGAAGCAAGCTGCTGGCGCGCTGGTGGTGCCGATGCACGACGAGCATGGCAACGTTTGCGGGCTGCAATTTATTTACCCGTCTGGCCACCCGCGCCGCATCAAGATCGAGCGCGACAAGGAATTCTGGCCGTCCGGCATGGCCATGGGCGGCACCTTCGGGCTTATCGGCCACGTTCGCCGCGACGGCGTGCTGTTGATCTGCGAAGGTTACGCCACCGCCGCCAGCCTGCACGAAGCCACCGGCCAGGCAGTGGCCTACGCCTTCAGCGCCAACAACCTGAGCAAGGCCGGCAAGCTACTCCGCAAACACTACGCCAAGCTCAAACTGCTTTTTTGTGCCGACGACGATTACCTCACCGAAGGCAACCCCGGCGTCAGCGCCGCTGCCAAAGCCTGCGCCGAGATCGAAGGCAGCAACTGGACGAAGCCAGATTTCACCAACGCTGACGGCATCGATCAACGCAACGGCAAGAAACTCACCGACTACAACGATCTCGCCGCCCTCACAGGGCTGCCCCTCATCCTGGCCAACCAGATCAACGCCAAGCTCGACGCGCTGAATTGGCGTGACGCGCTAGCAACATGCGCGGGGGCCGCGTCCGAGGGGAGCGGGGAAGGGCGTAAAGCCGCTGTCAGCATCATGACACTCGACGAAGCGGTGGGGCGGTTTGTACCTATTGACGACGGCAAAGGAAAGTGCTTGTTCGACCTGTGGCGCAAAGACCTGGTGCACCGCGACCAAATGGCCGCACTCATGCCGGCGGGCAGCAAGGGCGACGACATCAAGCGCCACCCGGTCTGGATCGAGCGTGGCAGCTACTACGTCGACCAGATCGGCTTTGACCCCAGCGGCGATGATGAATACGTCAAACTCAACACCTGGAAGGGCTGGCCGCTCAAAGCCAAAGCCGGCCAATGCGACCGCATCCTCGAGCTAATCCATTACCTCTGCAACGGCGAAGGCGCTGGCGATGAAATATCGCGCTGGCTTCTCTGCTGGATGGCCTACCCGCTGCAACATCCCGGCGCCAAGATGTCCAGCGCCGTCATCATGCACGGCCTGCAAGGCACCGGCAAAAGCATGGTGTTCAAAGCCCTCGCCAAAATATACGGCATGGGCCACCCCTATCGTGATTACTCGGTGGTGCTTGACCAAAAAGCCCTGCAAGACAACTTCAACGCCGATTGGGAAAACAAACTATTTGTGCTGGCCGAGGAAGTCGTCAACTCCTCCGACAAATGGCAACTCAAAAACGAGCTGAAGGAACTAGTCACCGGCGAGCGCCTGCGCATCCGCAAAGTATTCACCGACGCCTATCGCCAAAAAAACCAGTTACAGCTCGCCTTTCTATCGAATGAAGGCATGCCGCTGCCGCTTGACAACGACGACCGCCGCCATTTGGTCATCTGGACACCGCCGCCGCTCTCAAAAAACTATTACCTCGGCGTGCAAAAGCAACTCGACAACGGCGGCATCGCCGCCTTTTACCACTACCTGCTCAAGCTAGACCTTGGCGACTTCGGCCCGCACACGCCACCGCCGATGACCATGGCCAAAAAAGACCTGATCGCCCTATCCAAAGCCAGCGACGACCGCTTCATTGACGAATGGGAAGAAGGGCAAACCATCTACCCGCTTGTCCCGTGTGGCAGCGGCCAGATATACAGCGCCTATGAATCCTGGTGCAAAACCAACGGCGAGCGCCACCCAAGGCGTGCGCCCGACTTCATCAGCAAAATAGGCCGGCGCGTCGGCTGGTCAAACGCCAAACACCACCGTTACGACAACACACATTACATGGGCAAGACACGCCCGCTCGCCACCATCATGCCGCCAACAGCCACCGCCCCAAGCGACAAAACCCAGTCGCAGTGGCTCACCGACTGTTTTTTCGAGTTTCAACAAGCGCTCACTGGCGCCGGTTGACGTTCCAGACGTTCCAGGCAATGTTCCATACCCCCAAACCCGGAAACCCTTGCGGCACAAGGCATGTTCCAGACGTTCCAGACGTTCCATACCCCCGCGCACGTGTACACATCACACACAACAAAACCACCCCTATGCACACATGCCCCTCGCGTATACGTGTACCCCCTATGGAACGTCTGGAACGTCTGGAACGTATACAAATAATCAAAGACTTACAAACGGTCACCTCTGGAACATTGCCTGGAACGTCTGGAACGTCAACCCAAAAGGCCGTCCAATGACCCCAAAAACCGAAAACCAGTCAGCCTTTGCCGCCCGCTTAGGCGTCAATCGCGCCACCGTCAGCCGCGCCGTTGCCGCTGGCCGTGTGGTGATGGCTGACGACGGCAAGGTGCTCATCGAGCCAAGCCTGCAACGCTGGCACGAAACCAAAGGCCACCGCACCGACATGGCCGAGATGCACGCCAAAAAGCGCGGCCAAACCGTCACAAACGCGCCACGTGGCGAAAACGCAGCGCCGGATATATCTGAGGGCGGGGAAAGCAACAGAACGCGCTACAAAGCCCTCCTGCTACATTTTGAAAACCAAAGCATCAAACTCGAAATCGCCCTGCGCCGGCACGCCCGTTACCCGCTGGAGCAAATCAAGCACGAAGCCACCGGCCTCGGCGCCATGCTCCGCGCCAGCATCGAGCGCGTCATCGACCAAACCGCCCCGCGCCTCGCCGTTGCCAGCAGCAAAGACGAACGCCGCCGCCTGCTCACCAGCGAACTCGCCACCCTGCGCCGGCATCTGAAAGCCGAATTCCCGGCAGCCCTGCGCCGTATGCGAAAGGCCGCGCCATGAGGAAGAGGTCAGTTGATATTCTTTTGCAGTGCGCAGATGAGGTCTCGCGCCTCGTTAAAAAAATAAACAACCACCAAAAAATTGTTTCTGAGCTGGAAAAAGAAAAAAAATCGATTCAGCGTCAGATTGAGTACATCAATGAGCTTTCCTGGCAGCGAAGGGATGCAATTCAAAAACGGTGGGATACAAGAAGGTCAGCCAGAAAAGCAAAAAACGAAATTCACAAAATGCTAAAGCAGCCTCGGTTTCAAAACCTTACGTCGGGCGGAGTACGGCTTTTGCAAAAATCAGCAAACGAAATAAACGATTGCGTCGTAAAAAAATCGTCGCCAATTGATCGTAAGCAATTGCGTCCCGGAATCTATTTTTTGATTTCAAACGGATCGGTTGTTTACGTTGGGCAATCAAAAAACATTCTTGGAAGAGTGGCCTGTCACACGGAAAAGAATTTTGATCGTGTTGCGTTCTTGAACTGCTGCGAAAGCGAACTTAACGCAACTGAGCGGCTTTTCATCGATGCTCTTATGCCAGAACTCAACGCTGACTTAATGACCAATCGGAAAAGGCGCGAATCTTGGGTAAGCCAATGAGCAAACCCCTACGCCAAACCATGCCCACCGTCGCCGCCTGGATAGACGAACTGCGCGACGCCTTTGGCCGCGACCAGATCGACCCATCCATCCGCAACGGCATGGCCGGCAGCAGCGACTTCTACGCCCGTGAAAACGGCCAAGAAATCGGCAGCAAATTCACCGTTGACCGTAACAAAGTAATCAGCATCGCCGAAACCCACGTCGGCCCATGGAACAAACCCAAAAAGGAAACCCGCTAATGGACGACATCGAACGCGGCCAAGAGCGCGAGCAACAAGACCGCGCCCTATGCCTGGCCATCGCCCGTAACCAACCACAACGCGACTACGCCGGCGAAATCTGCACCGGATGCAGCTACGCCACCCGCACCAACTTCGGCCAAAGCTGCGAAGCCTGGCGCGAATGCCTGCAAGACCTGCAAAAGCGGGAAAGGGCAGGGCGATGAAAATCAGCGTCAAAATGGACGGCCTCGACGCGCTCAAAGCCAAGCTGCGTGGGCTGGCTGACGGCAAAATTAAAGTCGCCGCCGTCGCCGCGCTCAACGACGCTGCCTATCTCGCCAGTCGGGAAACAAAAAAAGCCATGGCGCAAGCCTTTGACCGCCCGACGCCCTGGGTGCTCGGCGGCGTGCGCTACGTCAAAGCACGCAAAGACAAGCTCGAAGCCACGGTCGACTTCGACCAATGGGGCAACAAAACCAACGTCACCGTCGGCAAAGTGCTACAGGCTGAAATCTTCGGCGGCCAGCGCAAATACAAACGCCACGAAATCGCCCTGCAACGCGCTGGCATCCTGCCTGCCGGCATGTTCATCGTCCCCGGCCCGGCGGCAGCAAAAGACCAATATGGCAACATGCCGGGTAGCCAGATCGTGCAAATCATGTCCTGGTTCAAATCATTCGGCGAGCAAGGCTACAAAGCCAACAGCACCGACAAAACCCGCGCCCGCCTCGGCAAAGACAAAAAGAACGGCACCAAGGGCTTTCAATACTTCGTCCTGCGCAAACGCCACGGCAAGCTGATCCCCGGCATTTACCAGCGCATCACCTTCGCCGCCGGGTCGGCCATCAAGCCGATCATGTTCTTCGTTCGCGCACCCAGCTACCGCAGCCGCCTCGACTTCTACGGCATCGCCGAAAAAGCCGCGCTGGCCGAATTCAACAAAGCATTCCCCAAATACCTCGACCAACTCCTGAAAGAACGCGGCCTGTGAAAATCGAAAACATCGCGCTAGACGCACTCATTCCCTACGCCCGCAACAGCCGCACGCACAGCGACGCGCAAGTGGCGCAAGTCGCCGCCAGCATTGTCGAATTCGGCTTTACCAACCCGGTGCTAATCGACGCGCAAGGCGGCATCATCGCCGGCCACGGTCGCGTCATGGCGGCGCGCAAGCTGGCGATGGACAAGGTGCCGTGCATCCGCCTCGGCCACTTGAGCGAAGCGCAAAAACGCGCCTATGTCATCGCCGACAACAAGCTCGCCGCCAATGCCGGCTGGGACGAACAAATGCTGGCGCTGGAATTCAAAGACCTGCAAGACATGGGCTTTGATGTAGGTCTATCCGGGTTTGAACTTGAAGATATTGGCAAGCTGCTGGACAGTCTTGATGCGCCAAAAAACACAGTGCAGCCATCAAGCGCCAAGGAAATCAATCCAGACGATTATCAAATGGGCTGCCAGTGTCCAAAATGTGGATTTGAATTCGATGCAAAATAATCCGCACGCATGGAACCTGACAGATATTGCAGCCGTTCCGAAAAACGGCATCAAGGTTATGAGTACCTTTGCTTGTGGCGGTGGTTCAAGTATGGGCTATAAGCGGGCCGGGTGCGAAGTCATTGCAGCCAATGACATCGACCCTGAAATGGCGTGGCACTACAAGCTAAACATCAATCCGAAGCATTATTTTCTGTGTCCGATTGGTGACCTGATTACTGCCGACCTGCCGCCTGAATTGTTTGAGCTGGACATTCTCGACGGATCGCCGCCATGTTCAACGTTCAGCATGGCAGGCAGCCGCGAAAAGGCATGGGGAAAAGAAAAGCATTTTCGGGAAGGGCAAGCCAAACAGGTTCTATCTGACCTGTTTTTTGACTATCTCAATCTAGTTGCAAGACTGCGCCCAAAAGTCGCCATTGCCGAAAATGTTAAAGGAATGATCCTAGGAAACGCCAAGGGCTATACAAAAATGATTATGGCGAGGTTCAAAGAGATTGGCTATCGCCCGCAGTTGTTCCTGTTGAATGCCGCCGATTGCGGAGTTCCGCAACGGCGCGAGCGAGTTTTTTTCTGTGCCGTGCGAAATGATATTGATGTACCGCCATTGAATTTGGCACCAACAAATAGATGGGTTTGTTGCGAAGAAGCGATAGAAGATCTTGTGTTGTCTCAGGAAGAAAAAGAAGAAACAAAGGCTACCGGAACGGATTTGAGGTTTTACGATAAAACAAAGCCTGGCGAAAGTTACGCCGATGCTTGCGAGCGAGAGAATGGTAAACGTTCGTTTTTCTCGCATTTTAAGTTTCATCCTAAACAACCTGCTTTTACTTTGACGGCTCAGTGTGACAAATTTAACCATTGGGCAACAATGAGGAGTTTTTCGAGTCGAGAAATTAAACGGTTTGGATCGTTCCCTGATGACTACCGATCGAAAACTCCAAATATCGTAAAATACATGATCGGCATGAGCGTACCGCCGAAAATGACTGAGGTGGTTGCGCGTGCCGTCTGCGAGCAATGGCTAGGCGTAAATGCTGCGGTCAACGCCGAAACCGGCGAGAAATTCCCCAGCTAACCCATGGCCACCATCGCCGAACTTCAAACCGAGCGCGACAAACTCCGGGCGCTCTCGGCCCGCGAGGATTACGACAAAGCCCTCGCCGCCACGCGCAGCGCCGACGACCTCGCCCGCGCCGCCGCCTCGGTGCGTGCCGTCCTGCTCAACGCAGTCGACGCCATGGTCGAGCGCTTTTTGTCGGCGATAGAAGGCACGCAAGACGAAACCCGCGTGCATTACCTGATGTCCGACGCCGCCCACGAGTTGCTCACCGGCATCGGCGGCGATGTTGAAGCCGCCAGTGCCGCGCTGCCCGAGTTAGGCGAACGCTTCAAGCGCGGCGCCAAACCGCGCGACCTGCTCACCGTCAGCCAGTGGGCAGACCGCCACCGCTGGATAAAATCCGGCACCAACGCACCAGGCCGCTGGAACACCGCGCTAACACCCTACCTGCGCGAAATCATGGACAGCCTCAGCGAGCATTCGCCCGTGCGCACCGTGTCATTTATAAAAAGTTCAGGCTTGGGGGGTACCGAAGCCATGTATTGCTGGCTCGGCTACATCATGCACCACCTGCAAAACAAGGATTTGCTGGTCGTCGTGCCAACGCTCGAGCTGCGCGACCGCTCATTCAACCCGCGCCTGTCAAAAATGCTGGAAGAAACCGAAGCCCTGGCCGAACTCACCGTCACCGCCAGCCGCAACAAAGCCAACCGGGGCGACCTGCTCGAATACGGCGCCCGCGCCCGCGTCATCAAAGCCGGCGCCAACTCGCCCGACTCCCTGCGCTCCGACCACTTGCCTTACGTCATCTGCGACGAAGTCGACGCCTTCCCATGGGACGTCGGCGGTGAGGGCGACCCAATGACCCTGATCGAAAACCGCCAGCGCACCTACTCCCGCGCCAAAGGCTACTACGTCAGCACCCCAACCGTCGACGGCGCCAGCCGTATCGACCAACTCTACAAGCGCAGCGACCGCCGCCGTTACCACGTCGCCTGCCCGCACTGCGCCGCCGAGTGGCCGATGGAATGGCCCATGCTCAAATACCGCACCGCGCCGCACGCTGAAGGCACGCCAGAAGGAGAAGCCGCGCAAGTGATCGACGCCTGGCTGGTCTGCCGCGACTGCGGTGGCGAGATTCACGAAGGCCACAAAACCGACATGCTCACGCATGGCCGCTGGATCGCCGACCGCCCCAATATCACGCTGGCCCGTGGCTACCACCTCAACGCCCTCTATGCGCCGATTGGCCTCGGCCTCGGCTGGAAGCAAATCGCCCAAAAGTGGCTGAATTGCCAGGGCGACAGCGCCGAACTTAAAGCCTTTGTGAACACCTACCTTGGCGAAGTGTGGAAGGAAATCGGCGACAGCATCGAAGCCACCGCCCTGCAAACCCGCCTCGAAGCCTACGAACTGCAAAACGTCGCCGGCCTGCTCATCACCGCCGGGGTGGACGTACAAAAAGACCGCCTCGAAGCCAGCATCGT
>ERZ1034361.249-NODE-249-length-38962-cov-7.479388_pt1 | contig 38962 bp, 39 predicted proteins | sample MGYA00520617_ERZ1034361 | MGnify/ENA primary metagenome ERZ1034361 (study PRJEB33736, sample SAMEA104284507) | Azolla filiculoides | biome: Urban; feature: Water surface; material: Ditch water | place: Netherlands | collected 2015-10-28 | depth 0-0.1 m ...
ACCCGTTTGTGGCGGGTGCCCGAGGCTTTATTGACGACGTGATCCTGCCGCACGAGACCCGCAAGCGCATCTGCCGCTCGCTGATGATGCTCAAGGACAAGAAGATTGAAAACCCGTGGCGCAAACACGGGAACGTGCCGCTGTAAGCCCCAAGGAGAACAAGAACATGTTTACCAAAATACTGATTGCCAACCGCGGTGAAATTGCTTGCCGTGTGATCGTTACCGCCAAGAAGATGGGCATCAAGACGGTTGCCGTTTATTCCGATGCCGACCGCGATGCGCGCCATGTGATGCTGGCCGACGAGGCTGTGCACATTGGCCCGGCCCCCAGCCGAGAAAGCTACCTGCAGGCCGAAAAAATCATTGCCGCCTGCAAGCAGACCGGCGCGCAGGCCGTGCACCCCGGCTATGGCTTTTTGAGCGAGAACGCCGAGTTCTCCAAGCGTGTGGAAGAAGAGGGCATTGCCTTCATCGGCCCCAAGCACTATTCGATTGGCGCCATGGGCGACAAGATCGAGTCCAAGAAGCTGGCCGGCGCTGCCGGTGTGAACTGCATTCCGGGCGTGAACGATGCCATCGAAACTGCCGAACGCGCGGTCGAAATTGCCAAGGGCATTGGTTACCCTGTCATGATCAAGGCCAGCGCCGGCGGCGGTGGCAAGGGTCTGCGCGTTGCCTTCAACGACAAGGAAGCCTTTGAAGGCTTCACCAGTTGCCGTAACGAGGCACGCAACAGCTTCGGCGATGACCGCGTGTTCATCGAGAAGTTTGTGGAAGAACCCCGCCACATTGAAATTCAGCTGATTGGCGATGCCCACGGCAACGTGCTGTACCTGAACGAGCGCGAGTGCTCGATTCAGCGTCGCCACCAGAAGGTGATTGAAGAGGCGCCGTCGCCCTTCATCAGCGACGCAACGCGCAAGGCCATGGGCGAGCAGGCCGTGGCACTGGCCAAGGCCGTGAAGTACCAAAGCGCCGGTACCGTGGAATTCGTGGTGGGCAAGGACGAGAGCTTCTACTTCCTGGAAATGAACACCCGCCTGCAGGTGGAGCACCCGGTGACCGAAGCCATTACCGGCCTCGATCTGGTGGAATTGATGATTCGCGTGGCCGCCGGCGAAAAGCTGCCACTGACCCAAGCGGACGTCAAGCGCAACGGCTGGGCCATTGAGTGCCGCATCAACGCCGAAGACCCGTTCCGCAACTTCCTGCCGTCTACCGGCCGCCTGGTGCGCTTCGCACCGCCCGCCCAAACCATGTTCCAGAGTGACACCGCCAACCTGTTTGGCGTGCGCGTGGACACCGGTGTGCAGGACGGTGGCGAAATTCCGATGTACTACGACTCCATGATCGCCAAGCTGATCGTGCACGGAACCGACCGCAACGACGCCATAGCCAAGATGCGCGAAGCCCTGAACGGTTTCGTGATTCGCGGCGTGTCCAGCAACATCCCGTTCCAGTCGGCCCTGCTGGCGCACCCCCGCTTTGTGTCGGGCCAGTTCAACACCGGCTTTATTGCCGAGCAGTACAGCAAGGGCTTCTACGCCGAAGACGTGCCGCACGACGACGCCAACTTCCTGGTGGCCCTGGCGGCCTTTGTGCGCCGCAAGTCACGTGAGCGTGCAGCGGCCATGAGCGGTCAGTTGCCCGGATTCGCCATCAACGCCAGCAAAGACTATGTGGTGGTCACCCTGACCGCCGACGGCAAGAACGTCTACACACCCGTGCACGTGGACGAGTTTGTTGGTATGGCTGGCTCGGCCCGTGTCAAGGTGGGCGGCGAAAGCTATGAAATCCAGAGCCACTCGCGCCTGAATGACATCTGCATTCAGGGGACCGTCAACGGCAAGCCTTTCACCGCCCAGGTGGAGCGTGGCACGCCCAAGAACCCGCTGGTGCTGCGCGTGCAACACAACGGCACGCGCATCGACGTGCTGGTGATGTCGCCGCGCATGGCCGAACTGCATGCCCTGATGCCGTTCAAGGCACCGCCGGATTTGAGCAAGTACGTGCTGTCGCCCATGCCCGGCCTGCTGGTCGATGTGGCCGTGGTGCCCGGCCAGAAGGTGCAGGCTGGCGAGCGTGTGGCCGTGATCGAAGCCATGAAGATGGAGAACGTGTTGTTTGCTGCGGCCGACGGCGTGGTTGGTAAGGTGTTGGCGGCCAAGGGCGAAAGCCTGACCGTGGACCAGGCGATTGTGGAGTTTGTCTAAATGAAGCGTCCTTTTCAGGTGCTGGGCGTCCAGCAGATTGCCATTGGCGGACCCGACAAGAAGCGGCTGCAAAAGCTCTGGGTGGAGATGCTCGGTCTGCAAGTGACCGGCACCTTCCAGAGCGAAAAAGAAAACGTCGATGAGGACATCTGCGCCATTGGTGCTGGTCCCTTCAAGGTCGAGGTGGACTTGATGCAACCCATGGACCCGGAGAAAAAGCCTGCGGTCCATGCTACGCCGCTCAACCACATCGGCCTGTGGATCGACGATCTGCCGACCGCTGTGGAGTGGCTGACTTCTCAAGGTGTGCGTTTTGCGCCGGGCGGCATCCGCAAGGGTGCGGCTGGCTTTGACATCTGCTTTCTGCACCCCAAGGCCAGCGAGGAGTTCCCCATCGCAGGCGAGGGCGTATTGATTGAACTGGTGCAGGCTCCACCTGAGGTGGTGAAGGCCTTTTCTCAGCTAGCCTTTCCGGGGCCTAGCGTTTAAGCGTCGAACCTCACACCCCGATAAAAAGGCCGCTGATTTCAGCGGCCTTTTTCAATTTAGCCGGCTTGGCGCTTGGCTCTTGCTTTTTGCAGGGCTGCTTCAATGACCGTGCGTTTCTTGTCCAGCACGGCCGGATCGGTGTGCTGTGAGTGCGCCGCAATGTCGGAGAGCTTGAGTTCGGCCTTCGCCATCAGGCGCTGTTGGTGCTCGTCGGCTTCGCGTGCCTGACGGATGCTTCGCGCTTCGTGTCGCCTCAGCGCCTGTGCAGCCTGTGTGGGTGACCAGGCGTTCCAGCCGGTAGCCTCGCCAGTGACGTTTTCCAACAGGATGCAATCTACCGGGCAGACCGGCAGGCACAGTTCACAGCCGGTGCAATGGGGCTCCAGCACGGTGTGCATGCGCTTGTTGGTTCCGACGATCGCGTCTACCGGGCAGGCTGCGATACACAGGGTGCAGCCAATGCACCAATCCTCGTCTATGAAGGCGACGGTGCGCGGCCCTTCGGCACCGAAATCGGGGTCCAGCGGTTTGACGGGGCGGTCAGTCAGCGCGGCAAGACGTGCCACGCCTTCGGCACCGCCCGGGGGGCATTGGTTGATGTCCGCTTCACCCGACGCAAGGGCCTGGGCGTAGCCCAGGCAGTCGGGGTAACCGCAGCGTTTGCACTGGGTTTGCGGCAGGACGTCATGAATGCGCCCGGAGAGCGAGCTACTCATGACGCCCAGAGGCTCACTTTTTGGCGGCAGCGCGGGGGCTGGCCGCCTTCTTGGCCACTGCCTTCGCAGCGGGCTTGGCAACGGCTACCGCGGTCTTGCCAGGGGCTTCGACCTGGGTGTTGTGGTCCAGGATAAAGGCCTTGACCACCGGGTACACATGCTCGCGCCAACGGCGGCCCGAGAAGATGCCGTAGTGGCCGGCACCCTGGGCTTCAAAATGGCGTTGCTGGCTCTTGGGCACACCGCCGCAGATGTCGTGCACCGCGCGGGTCTGGCCCGAGCCAGAGATGTCGTCCAACTCGCCTTCGACGGACAGCAGGGCGGTCGTCTTGATGTCGTCGGGGCGAACCCGCTCGACTTTGCCGCTGGGGCTCTTGACGTCCCAGGTGCCGTTGACCAAGCTGAAGTCCTGGAACACCACGCGGATGGTTTCCAGGTAATAGTCAGCATCCATGTCCAAGACAGCGTTGTACTCGTCGTAGAACTTGCGGTGGGCTTCGGTGCTGGCGTCGTCGCCCTTGATCAGGTCTTTGAAGTAGTCGTAGTGGCTCTTGGCGTGGTGATCCGGATTCATGGCCACAAAGCCGGTGTGCTGCATGAAGCCGGGGTACACGCGTCGGCCAGCGCCGGGGAAGCTGCTGGGCACGCGGTAAATCACGTTGTTCTCAAACCAGGTGTGGCTCTTGTTCATGGCCAGGTTGTTCACCGCAGTAGGCGATTTGCGCGCATCGATGGGGCCGCCCATCATGGTCATGCTCAGAGGCGTCTTTTCGCCGCGGCTGGCCATCAGGGACACGGCCGCCAGCACCGGCACGGTGGGCTGGCATACGCTCATCAGGTGGCAGTTGCCGTAGAGTTTCTGTACGTGGCGGATGAACTCCTGCACGTAATTGACATAGTCGTCCAGATGGAACTCGCCCTCGCTCATGGGCACCAGACGGGCGTTCTTCCAGTCGGTGATATAGACCTTGTGGTCCTTGAGCATGGTTTTGACGGTGTCACGCAGCAGGGTCGCGTAGTGACCCGATAGGGGGGCCACGATCAACACGGCGGGCTGATTCTTGGTCTTTTCCAGGGTGGCGGGATCGTCGCTGAAGCGCTTGAAGCGGCGCAGCTCGCAGAAGGGCTTGTCGATTTCCACGCGCTCATGAATAGCGACATCGACACCATCCACTTCGATGGTGCGCAGTCCGAACTCGGGCTTTTCGTAGTCTTTGCCAAGGCGGTGCAACAGGTCATACGTGGCCGAAATGCGCTGGGCAAACGGGCTTTGTCCAGCTACCGAAAGGGGGTTGGAGTAGACCTTTGCAGCGGCGTTGGCCAAGTCTGCGAAGGGTTCCATGAGGGAGCGTTGGGTTTCGTAAAGCTGGTACAGCATGGATCACTCTCTTTAAAAAATGTTGCAGTGCAATATAACAGTTTTTCAGTATCAGGGTGGGGTGCTCGCCCTAAGTATGCCGCGCAGGGCATTGCGGCTGTGGGCGCCGAAGTTTCCCATGAGTTCAGACAGCAGTGCATCCAACCGTTGGCGCTCAGGAGACTCTTTTTTACCCAACTCATTCAGCAGATCGATGTTTGCCTCACGGCTGCCAAAGTCGAGCGTTTTGTCGTTGACATAGGCGCCGGGCATTACCGCCAAAAGGGTGGGCACCAGGTTAGCAGCCTGCTTGCTTGCTTGGGCGCTCACTACGTCGCGCAGGTAGCGGTCGCTCCATTCCGGGTAGTTCTTGTCTTTGTCGGCATCGCGCAGTGCCTTTTCAAATGCGGCCTCCTGCCTGGCGGATGCTGAACGCTGCAAGGTCTCGGCCAGGTACTTTTCCAGAACCAGATGCCGGTTGGACAGCAGGGTCAGTATTTCGTCTTTCATGCCGGTCGCGCCGGTCAAAGCCAGCGCATTCGCGGTGAGTAATTTCAGGGTGGACTCGCCCGGGGCCAGCTTGACATGGTAGGGCTGCGACATGTCTTGCAGGTAGTGCAAAGATAGCCCGGCAAAGCGCCAGCCCCAATAGGGGTGGCCGGTGCGAAAGGCCAAAGCGGAAAGGCTGGAAAATTGGTGTGATCGCAGCAGCGGAAAGGTGCGCTTGATGAACGGTGCAGCAGCGTAAAGGAAGCGGTTTTCGTGCAGGTAGGCCATGTGAAAGGGCGCCTGCGATGAATAGGACAGAGCCGGATTGCCGAAGGGTTGCGGCCCAAAGCCATATTGGCGCCCCCATTCCGAGGGGCTGTCTTCCCAAAGGTTGATATCGAGGCCAAAGTCGGGCTCGTCGGTTGCGCTGGCCAGAACGGTCAGGGCGCTGACGCCATCGCCCTGCTTCAAGGCGTAGAAAGTAACACCGCCCCCCGGAGTTTCCGGCAGGCTATTGACGGCGCTGTGGGGCAATGGCGTTCCCTGAGCGGGGGACCAAGGGTCGGGCTGCCAGAACAGCGCAAATTTGCTGTTGGGGGCGACCCGTAGTGCCATCAAAAAGGCGGTGCGGCGCGCTTCATCGGACCGGTTAGGGTCGGCATTGAAAGCCAGCGATGCGGGGCGTGCCGGGTATTTGTCGATATTGGAGCGGGCCCAAGCCTCTTGGCTGGCCAGCAAAGCCTCGATGGTGTTTTCCTCGGCACGCAGGAAGGATTCCAGGGGCTCTACCGTAACAGCCGCTGCGTTGGCAACTTCGGGCATTTTTTCAAACGCCCGGTAGCTGATCGCGCTGTGGCTGCCCCACGCCTTCGCTTGGGAGACGAAGAGCAAAAACAGCACGAATACGGCGGGGCGTAAGAAATGCATGTATGCGGTGGGACGGAAAGTTGGCGGATTATGCGTCCGCCGTGCCTGGTAACGCGGGTACTTTTTTAGTTACCCGGAACACACCTGGACCTCTGCGCGGGTACGGCCCGCGCAGAGCCAAACCCCAACTATCAGACGACCTTGGCGATGCACTCGCAAACGTAGTCGATGTTCTTGCTGTTGAGCGCAGCCACGCACATGCGGCCGGTGTCGGTGCCATAGACGCCGAATTCGCTGCGCAGGCGCACCATCTGGTCCTTCGTCAGGCCGGAGTAGCTGAACATGCCGATTTGGGTGGTGATGAAGGACATGTCCTGTTTCACGCCGGCGGCTTTCAGGCCGTCGACCAGCTTTTGGCGCATGGCCTTGATGCGCACGCGCATTTCGCCCAGTTCTTTTTCCCACAGCGCACGCAGCTCGGGGTTACCCAGCACAGCAGCCACCACCGCGCCGCCGTGTGTGGGCGGGTTGGAGTAGTTGGTGCGGATCACGATCTTGAGCTGGCTCAGCACGCGGCCGGCTTCTTCCTTGTCCGCGCACAGTACCGACAAACCGCCGACGCGTTCGCCGTACAGGCTGAAGCTCTTGGAGAAAGAGGTGGAAACAAAGAAGTTCAGGCCGGCGGCCACAAACTTTTGTATCACAGCGCCATCTTCCTGGATGCCGTAGCCAAAGCCCTGGTAGGCCATGTCCAGGAAGGGCGTCAATTGCTTGGCCTTGACCACCGCAATCACCTGGTCCCACTGGGCGGCTGTGATGTCGTAGCCGGTGGGGTTATGGCAGCAAGCGTGCAGCACGATGATGGTGCCGGCAGCGGCCGCATTCAGGCTGGCGAGCATGCCTTCAAAGTTCACGCCGCGCTTGGCCGCGTCGTAGTACGCATAGGTTTCTACGGTGAATCCGGCGTTGGTGAACAGGGCGCGGTGGTTTTCCCAGCTCGGGTCGGAAATCAGTACCTTGGCGTTTGGGCTGACCAGCTTCAGAAAGTCGGCGCCAACCTTCAGACCACCGGTGCCGCCAATGGCTTGCACCGTGGCGACGCGGCCGGAGGTCACCGGTTCGCTGTCGGCACCAAAAACCAGGCCCTTGACTGCAGCGTCGTAAGCGGCGAGGCCGTCAATCGGCAGGTAACCACGGGCGGTGGGCTTTTCCATCATGGTCTTTTCAGCGGCTTGCACGCATTGCAGCAGCGGCAGCTTGCCGTCGTCGCCGAAATACACGCCCACGCTCAGGTTCACCTTTTTGGGGTTGGTGTCGGAGTTGAACTGTTCGTTCAGACCCAGGATCGGGTCGCGGGGAGCCATTTCGACGGCAGAGAAAAGTGACATGGGCAATTCCTGTGGAGTGAGGGAAAACCCGAGATTTTAAAGGAGGTGGGCTGACCTTGACCTTGCGAAGCCGGTAGGGCGATAAGTGGTCGGTGCGCCACCGCCTTGCAAGCTGATCTACAGTACAAGGTTTGCCTTAGCTGGAAACCCGTCCATGTCCGCTCCCAAATCCGCGACCCCTGTGATTGCTGCCGTTGAAGCCGGTGAGCCGGCGCGCACGGGCACGTTTGTGCGCTTCCCGGATTCACCGTTTGAACTGTTTCAGCCCTATCCGCCGGCGGGCGACCAACCCGAAGCCATTCGCCAACTGGTCGAAGGGGTGAATGACGGAGAGGTGTTTCAGACGCTGCTGGGCGTTACCGGCTCGGGCAAGACTTTCACCATGGCCAATGTGATTGCCCAGTTGGGGCGCCCGGCCATCGTGTTTGCGCCCAACAAGACGCTGGCGGCGCAGCTTTACAGCGAGTTCCGGGAGTTTTTCCCAAAGAATGCGGTGGAGTACTTCGTCAGCTATTACGACTACTACCAGCCCGAGGCCTATGTGCCGCAGCGCGACTTGTTCATTGAAAAAGACTCGGCCATCAACGAGCACATTGAGCAGATGCGGCTGTCTTGCACCAAGAGCGTTCTGGAGCGGCGCGACGTGGTGATCGTGGCCACGGTGTCGGCCATTTACGGCATTGGAGCGCCCGAGTCCTACCACCAGATGATCATGACCCTGCGCACCGGCGACAAGATGGGCCAGCGCGACATGATCAGCCAACTGGTGCGCATGCAGTACCAGCGCAATGACATCGACTTTTCGCGCGGTGCCTTCCGGGTGCGGGGCGACACCATTGACATCTTCCCGGCCGAACACTCGGAGATGGCGATCCGGGTGGAATTGTTTGACGACGAGATTGAATCGCTGCAACTGTTTGACCCGCTCACCGGTCGCATCCGGCAGAAGATTCCGCGCTTTACCGTCTACCCCAGCAGCCACTACGTGACGCCGCGTGAGCAGGTGCTGGGCGCGGTGGAAACCATCAAGCTGGAGCTGGCGCAGCGCCTCAAAGAGTTTCTGGCCATGGGCAAACTGGTGGAGGCACAACGCCTGGAGCAGCGCACCCGCTTTGATCTGGAAATGCTGAGCGAAGTGGGCCACTGCAAGGGCATCGAGAACTACTCGCGCCACCTGAGCGGGGCTGCACCCGGCGAACCACCCGCCACGCTGACTGATTACCTGCCCAAGGACGCCGTGATGTTTCTGGACGAGAGCCATGTGCTCATCGGTCAGTTTGGCGGCATGTTCAATGGGGACCGGGCCCGTAAGACGACGCTGGTGGAGTATGGCTTTCGCCTGCCCAGCGCCCTCGACAACCGGCCGCTCAAGTTTGAAGAGTTTGAAGCGCGTATGCGCCAGGCCATTTTTGTCTCTGCCACGCCGGCGCAATGGGAAAAGGACCATGCGGGCCAGGTGGTGGAGCAGGTGGTGCGCCCCACCGGACTGGTGGACCCCGAGGTGGAAGTACGGCCCGCGACCAGCCAGGTGGACGATGTGCTGCAGGAAATTCGTATCCGGGTGGACAAGAACGAGCGGGTCTTGATTACGACGCTGACCAAGCGCATGGCCGAGCAATTGACAGACTATTTGACCGACAACGGCGTCAAGGTGCGTTACCTGCACAGCGATGTGGATACGGTGGAGCGGGTGGAGATTCTGCGGGACCTGCGCCTGGGCACCTTTGATGTGCTGGTGGGCATCAACCTGCTGCGGGAAGGACTGGACATTCCCGAGGTGTCGCTGGTGGCGATTCTGGATGCCGACAAAGAGGGCTTTTTGCGCTCCGAGCGCTCACTCATCCAGACGATTGGCCGTGCCGCCCGGAATCTGGAAGGCAAAGCTATTTTGTACGCCGACAAGGTGACAGACTCGATGGAGCGGGCCATCGGTGAAACCGAGCGCCGCCGCAAAAAACAGATTGCCCACAACCTGGAGCGAGGCATTACGCCCAAGGCCATCGTCAAAAAGGTACGCGACCTGATCGACGGTGTCTATAGCGAAAAGGCGGGCAAGGAAGCCGAGCGACTGGAGCGCGACGCCGTGGCGCGGGCCCAGGTGGAGGAAATGAGCGAGAAGGATGTGTCCCGCGAGATCAAGCGACTGGAGAAACTGATGATGGAACACGCCCGCAATCTGGAGTTCGAAAAAGCCGCGCGGGTGCGCGACCAATTGCATATTCTGAAAGAGCAGGCGTTTGGCGCGCCGGGTTCGGATAACGTCGTCGTACTGCCGTCCCCATCAAAATAGTCAACTATGCGACTGATCAGTCTAGTTACCTGAGCAAATCGCTTGGTTTATTGCTATACTTGAGCCCGTTAGTCAACCAAATGGACAAAAGGAACTCGCCATGCGCCTCACCACCAAAGGCCGTTTTGCGGTCACAGCGATGATTGACCTGGGTTTGCGCCAGGCCACCGGCCCGGTCACCCTGGCCGCCATCAGCCAGCGCCAGCAAATTTCGTTGTCCTATCTGGAGCAATTGTTCGGCAAACTGCGCCGCCACGAGTTGGTGGAGTCCACCCGTGGCCCGGGCGGCGGTTACACGCTGGCCCGCAAAGCTACCGACATCACGGTCGCAGACATCATTGTGTCGGTCGATGAGCCGATTGATGCCACCCAATGCGGCGGCAAAGAAAACTGCCTGGGTGAGGGCAATCGCTGCATGACCCACGACCTGTGGGCTTCGCTGAACACCCGCATGGTGGAATTTCTGGATTCCATTACCCTGCAAAAGCTGGTGGATGAGCAGTTGGCCAAGGGCCTGCAAGTAGAAGACAAGCCAACCGTGAAGCGCGCGATTTCGGCTATGCCGGTGATCAAACCGATGCGCGTCAATGCCCCGAATTCGGTATTTGCGCTGGGCAATGCGTTTTCCAAAAACTGATTGGCCGCCCCCGATTTCCCTTTAATTTAGACCCGAGCGATTCATGGATACCACGCCCCACTTCCCCATTTACATGGACTACAGCGCCACCAACCCCTGCGACGAGCGGGTGGTGGACGCCATGGTTCCCTGGTTGCGCAACCACTTTGGCAACCCGGCATCGCGCAGCCATGCCTGGGGCTGGGAAGCAGAAGCTGCGGTGGAAAAAGCGCGCGAGCAGGTGGCAGCACTGATTGGTGCCGATCCGCGTGAAATCGTATGGACGTCGGGCGCCACCGAGTCGAACAACCTGGCCTTGAAGGGTGCCGCGCACTTCTACAAGAGTAAGGGCAAGCACCTCATCACCGTCAAGACCGAGCACAAGGCGGTGCTGGATACCTGCCGTGAACTGGAGCGTCAGGGGTTCGAGGTGACGTATCTGGACGTGCAGGCCGATGGTTTGGTGGATCTGGAGGCTTTCAAGGCCGCTATCCGTCCCGACACCATTCTGGCCAGCGTCATGTTCGTGAACAACGAAATTGGCGTGATTCAGGATATTGCCGCGATTGGCACCATCTGCCGCGAAAAGGGCGTGATTTTTCATGTGGACGCGGCGCAGGCAACCGGTCGTGTGGACATTGACCTGACCACGCTTCCAGTGGACCTGATGAGCCTGACCTCGCACAAGACCTACGGCCCTAAAGGTATTGGCGCTTTGTTTGTGCGCCGCAAACCGCGCATTCGTCTGGAAGCGCAAATGCACGGCGGTGGCCATGAGCGTGGCATGCGCAGCGGCACGTTGCCCACGCACCAGATCGTTGGCATGGGCGAGGCTTACCGCATCGCCAAGGAAGAAATGGGTGCCGAGAACGTCCGCATCCGCGCTTTGCACGAGCGCATGCTGAATGGCCTGAAGGATGTGGAGCAGGTGTTTATCAACGGCCACACCGAAAAACGTGTGCCGCATAACCTGAACATGAGCTTCAACTATGTGGAAGGGGAGTCGTTGATCATGGGCATCAAGGGCCTGGCAGTGAGCAGCGGCTCGGCCTGTACCTCCGCCAGCCTGGAGCCCAGCTATGTGCTGCGCGCCCTGGGTCGTAGCGACGAACTGGCCCACAGCAGCCTGCGCATGACGATTGGCCGCTGGACGACCGAAGAAGAAATTGACTACGCAGTGGACACCATCAAGAAGAACGTAGCCAAGCTGCGTGACCTGAGCCCGCTGTGGGATATGTACAAAGACGGCATTGATATCAGCACGATTCAATGGGCCGCTCACTGATTGAAATTAAGAGGTAACCCAAATGGCCTATTCAGAAAAAGTCGTTGACCACTACGAAAACCCCCGCAACGTCGGCTCCTTTGACAAGGGTGACGAAGACGTTGGCACCGGCATGGTGGGCGCACCCGCGTGCGGTGATGTGATGAAGCTGCAGATCAAGGTCAATCCGCAAACCGGCGTGATTGAAGATGCGCGCTTTAAGACCTACGGTTGCGGCTCGGCCATTGCGTCGAGCTCGTTGGTGACCGAATGGGTCAAGGGCAAGACGCTGGACCAGGCGGCAGCGCTGAAAAACAGCGAAATTGCCGAAGAGCTGGCTTTGCCTCCGGTAAAAATTCATTGCTCCATCCTGGCCGAAGACGCGATCAAGGCAGCGGTTGACGACTACAAAAAGAAGCACCTGAACTGATATGGCAGTCACCCTGACCGAGGCCGCAGCACGCCATGTAAACCGCTACCTCGCCAAACGCGGCAAGGGTGTGGGGGTGCGTCTGGGCGTCAAGACCACCGGATGTTCCGGCCTGGCCTACCAATTGGAGTACGTGGACGAGCTGGCACCCGAAGACATCGTTTTCGAGGGCCATGGCGTCAAGGTGCTGGTGGACCCCAAGAGTCTGGCCTATATCGATGGCACCCAGCTCGACTTTGTGCGCGAAGGCCTGAACGAGGGCTTTCGCTTCAACAACCCGAACGAGCGGGACAAGTGCGGCTGCGGTGAGTCGTTCCGGGTGTGAATCTCCAGGCTGATGACTTTGAACTGTTCGGGCTAGACCGGCAGTTCACCCAGGATCGCGCCGCGCTCGACGATCGCTGGAAGGCGCTGCAGCGTGAGGCCCACCCGGACAAATTTGCGGCCCAGGGCGCGGCAGCGCAGCGGGTTGCCATGCAATGGTCGGTGCGCATCAACGAAGCCTACCAACGCTTGAAAGACCCGCTCAAACGTGCCGCTTACTTGTGCGAGTTAGCGGGTTTCCCGGTGAATGCGCACAGCAACACAGCTATGCCTGCGGCATTTCTGATGCAGCAAATGGAATGGCGCGAGGCCATGGACGATGCCGATGGGGCCGACGCACTGGAATCCCTGGCCGATGCGGTGCAAGCCAGCATGAAGAAACTGCTGCAACAATGCGCGTCCTTGCTGGATGAACAGCACGATTTCGCCGCGGCTGTCGGCACGATCCGTGCCCTGATGTTTATCGAGAAATTCACGCAGGACCTGAATCAGCGGCTGGACCAGTTCGCATAAGAAATACGATGGCGCTTTTACAAATTTCCGAACCCGGGGCTTCGCCCAATCCGCACCAGCGCCGTATCGCCATTGGTATTGATCTGGGGACCACCCATTCCCTGGTCGCCTCGGTGCGCAACGGCGTAGCGGAGTGTCTGCCCGATGGTCAAGGCCGGGTGATTTTGCCCAGCGTGGTGCGGTATGTGGATGCGCAGCGTCGGCAGATCGGCTTTGATGCACTGGAAAACCAGGTCGCCGACCCGGCCAACACGATCGCTTCCGTCAAGCGCCTGATGGGTCGTGGCATGGCCGATGTGGCCCACGCCGAGAAATTGCCCTATGCCCTGGTAGACGAACCCGGCATGGTCAAAGTGCGCACCATCGCCGGCGAAAAAAGCCCGGTGGAAGTGAGTGGTGAGATTCTGGCTACGCTGCGCTTCCGTGCTGAAGACACCTTTAATGACGACATTTTTGGCGCCGTGATCACCGTGCCCGCCTACTTTGACGACGCCCAACGCCAAGCCACCAAGGACGCGGCCCAACTCGCCGGCCTGAACGTGCTGCGCCTGATCAACGAGCCCACCGCTGCGGCCATTGCCTACGGCCTGGACAACGGGTCTGAAGGCGTTTACGCGGTGTACGACCTCGGTGGGGGCACCTTTGACATCTCCATCCTGCGCCTGTCGGCCGGTGTGTTCGAGGTGCTGGCCGCCGGTGGCGACTCCGCTTTGGGTGGCGACGATTACGACCGCGCCTTGGCCGATTGGCTGCTGCACGAGTCTGAGTTGACCATTGACTCCATGGAAGACCAGGCCCGCTTGCTGGCCCACGCACGCCAGTGCAAGGAAGTGTTGTCGTCGGAAGAAATTGTGACTGCCGAAGTGGATCTGTCCACCGGCAGGATCGACCTGTCTCTGAATCGAGAACAGTTTGAAGCCGCAACCGCCGCCTTGACCGCCCGCACCTTGCAAGCCATCAAGAAGGCCCTGCGCGATGCCAAGCTCACCAAGGACGACATCAAGGGCGTGGTCATGGTCGGAGGCTCCACCCGTATGCCGCAGGTGCGCCATGCAGTGGGCGAATTCTTCGGCCAGGAACCGCTGGTCAACCTGAACCCGGACGAGGTGGTGGCGCTGGGTGCGGCCATCCAGGCCAATCAGTTGGCGGGCAACAACCCGGATGGCGATTTGCTGCTGTTGGACGTGATTCCGCTGTCGCTCGGCATTGAGACCATGGGCGGTTTGGTCGAGCGCATTGTTCCGCGCAACCAAACCATTCCCACCGCCATGGCGCAGGACTTCACGACTTACAAGGATGGTCAGACCGCCTTGGCGCTACACGTGGTGCAGGGTGAGCGCGATCTGGTTGCCGATTGCCGTAGCCTGGCCCGATTTGAGTTGCGCGGGATTCCGCCCATGGCTGCCGGTGTTGCGCGCATTCGCGTGACCTTTACCGTGGATGCCGATGGTCTGTTGAATGTGGCTGCCCGGGAGCAGGTCAGTGGCGTCGAGGCACGCATTGACGTGAAACCCTCGTATGGCCTGAGTGACGACCAGATTGCGCAAATGCTGAAAGACAGTTTCAGTACCGCGCAGCAGGACATGCAGGCCCGTGCGCTGGTGGAGGCTCGCGTCGATGCCGACCGCTTATTGCTGGCGACTCGCAGCGCGCTGGCCGCTGACGGCGGTCTTTTGACCCCCGACGAGCGTGCCGCCATTGACCAAGCGATGGCGCTTACCCAGCAGGCGCTCAGCAGCACCGATGCAGCCCACGTCGAGGCCGTCTCAAAAGCCTTGGCCCAAGCCACCGAAGCCTTTGCGGCGGCGCGCATGAACCATGGCATTGCGCAGGCACTGGCTGGCAAGAACATTGAAACGATTTAGCTCCCTATGCCCATCATCAAAATTCTTCCCCACCCGGAATACTGCCCGCAGGGCGCGCAGGTCACGGCACCGGCCGGAACCTCGATTTGTGAGGCGCTGCTGGAAAACGGCATTCATATCGAGCACGCTTGCGACATGAGTTGTGCCTGTACCACCTGCCACGTGGTGGTGAGAGAGGGTTTTGCCTCGCTGAATGAACAAGAGGAAACCGAGGAAGACTTGCTCGACCGCGCATGGGGTCTGGAGCCGAACTCGCGTCTGAGTTGCCAGGCCATCCTGGCCCAGAAGGATCTGGTGGTGGAGATTCCCAAGTACTCCATCAACCACGCCAAAGAGAACCACTAGCCGAAGCAGGCCCTGACGATGCGCCAAATTTTCCTGGATACCGAGACCACCGGCCTGTACGCAGAGCAGGGCGACCGTGTGATCGAAATCGGCTGTGTGGAGATGGTCAACCGCAAACTGACCGGCCATAACCTGCACATCTACCTGAACCCGGAGCGGGACAGCCACGAAGAGGCCCTGAAGGTCCACGGCCTGACCACCGAGTTCTTGCGCGACAAGCCCAAATTTGCCGAGATTGCCGACACCTTCCTGGCCTACGTACAGGATGCGGAAATCATCATCCACAACGCGCCGTTTGACCTAGGCTTTCTGAACGCCGAACTGAAGCGTCTCGGCAAATTGCCGGTCAAAGAGCATGTGGGCTCGGTGCGCGACACGCTGGTCATGGCCAAGGAAATGTTCCCCGGCAAACGCAACAGCCTGGATGCCCTGTGTGACCGTCTGGAAGTAGACAACTCGGGCCGCACCTTGCATGGGGCGCTGCTCGATGCAGAATTGCTCGCCGACGTCTACATCAACATGACGCGCGGGCAGGACGCCTTGCTGATGGACTCGAATGAGCCATCGCCCCAAAAGGGCATAGCTGTGGAGCGGGTGGACCTTGGAAACCTTGACTTGCCGGTTCTGCTGGCCAACGCCCAGGAACTCGCCGCGCACACCGACGCCATGCAGCAAATTGACAAAGCTTCCGGTGGCAAAGCGCTTTGGAAAGAAAACGCCTGATTTCTATGTATAATCTAAGGCTTTCCTGAACAGAATTCAGGGCGATTAGCTCAGGGGTAGAGCACTGCATTCACACTGCAGGGGTCGCAAGTTCGAAACTTGCATCGCCCACCAAAATCTTTAATGATTTCAAGCACTTAGCGGAGACGCTCGGTGCTTTTTTATTGGTGGTTTGCAAAAAGTATAAAGGGGCTGTGTTGGAGGTCGGGGCGTTGCGTAAAGTGTGCGCTTGCCAGCGCTGCTGCCAAGTAGCCTGAATGGGCCTGAATCGGGTACCGCACGCGCGGTGCCAAGCGAAAAGCACCCAGTAGCACCAAGCGCGCAGATTTAGTACGGTTAACTACATTCAGTAAACTAGTCGAACTAGCAGAAGCACAAACAGCCCCCTGGGGCTAAGGATCTATGGCCACTCGCACAAGTAAGAAAGTTCGTTCAGAGTTGGATAAGCCTGACTACGTCTTTGATAAGGCTGCGGAACTCTTCCGGGTCATGTCGGCTCCCATGCGTCTGAAAATCATCAGTTGCCTGTGTGAAGGCGAACAAAACGTGAGCTATTTGCTAAGCAAGATCGACACGACGCAACCCAACATGTCTCAGCACCTCAACACGCTGTACAAAGCGGGCGTACTGGCCAAAGAGCGCGATGGCGTCCAGATTTATTACCGTATTGCCAACGATCAAATCGTCAGCCTATGCAAGGCGGTATGTGTTCAGGTTGAAGACAAGTCAGGGCTTTAAGTACACGAAGCCTTCTTTGGCTTGAAGGCGTGCGACTTCAGCCACCCCAGAGGGAACGATCTTGGATTCCATGAGCAGGGTGTCCGGGTTGATGTTGCGGGTCACCAGGGTGTTGTTGCACACCCGAAATTCCACTCCGCTGGTTGCGAGATTGCCGACGGCTGAGCTGAACTCGCGCCCCTTGCTGTCTTTTGCGTCCTGAATCAAAAAGTCGATTCCAGGCCCATGCGTGACCACAACAATCTTGGCTTTAGGGTCGGCATTCAGGTGATTGCGAATGTTGTTGAGCACGACCGCAGCAGCCTCGATGCCCGAGCTGACGTGGTAAACCACTTTGATGTCTTGCGCCTGCGCAAAACTGCACATAGTTGCGATCAAAATTCCTAACAGCAGTCTTAACATGATGGTCTCCAGTAGATTGGCGCCAGTTTAGTGTTGCCTTTTGATCTTGTACTGCGGGTTTTTACCGAAGGCGGTGCGGGGCGAACTTGCATATTATTATCAAATATAAGAGTATTCGCATAAAGTTTTAACGTAAGTACGCTTCGCTCGACGAAGTTCAAGGAGAAAGTATGAAGATTCCAGTTCAGATTGCCTTGGTGGCGGCTATGGCCGCTGCCTCAGCGGGCGCTATGGCAGCAGGCTCGTTACAGATGAATAGCCTTGCGTCCTCATGTGCCAACTGCCACGGAACCAACGGTGTCGCCCAGCCCGGCATGGAGTCGCTGGCCGGTAAGCCCAAAGATGACTTGCTGAAAAAAATGATGGATTTCAAGTCTGGCAAGAAGCCGGCAACCATCATGCATCAGTTGTCCAAGGGGTACACCGATGAGCAATTGGAACAACTCGCTGCGCACTTCGCAGCAATGCCGAAATAAGGGGCCATCATGTTACGTCGTCAATTTATTCATTCTGTAGGTGTCGGTTCGGCATTGGGCGCAACCGGTTTGTTGTCGGGTTGCGCAACCCCATCGGGTAAGGGCCCTAAAGTGGTTGTGGTCGGTGGTGGCTACGGTGGCGCTACGGCCGCAAAGTACATCCGCATGTGGTCGGACTACGGTATTCAGGTCACTCTGGTGGAACCTAGCGCTTCGTTTATTTCGTGCCCCATCTCCAACCTGGTTCTGGGTGGCACCAAGGCGATGTCCGATATCACCACGCCCTATGACAACCTGAGCAAGCGCCACGGCGTCACGCTGGTTCGCGACATGGTTACGTCGATCGATGCGGACAAGCGCATGGTCAAGCTGGCCGCTGGCGGCGAATTGCCCTATGACCGTTTGATTTTGTCTCCTGGCGTGGACTTTATGTGGGAAGCCTTGCCCGGCATGGACGCGGCTGGTGCGAAGGACAAGGTGCTGCATGCCTGGAAGGCCGGCGCCCAAACGGTGGCACTGCGCAAGCAACTCGAAGCCATGCCCGATGGTGGCGTCTACGCCTTGTCCATTCCCTTGGCTCCTTACCGCTGCCCGCCCGGACCCTATGAGCGAGCCTGCCAGATCGCCAATTATTTCAGCAAGGCCAAGCCCAAGAGCAAAGTGCTGATTCTGGACGCCAACGATGACGTGACCTCCAAAGGGCCCCTGTTCAAGAAGGCCTGGGCAGACCGTTACGCCGGAATCGTCGAGTACCGCTCCAAGCACACAGTGTCGGAGGTGGATGCTTCGACCAACACCTTGAAGTTTGAATTCAATGACAACGTTCGCGCCAATGTGCTGAACGTGATTCCACCCATGCGGGCTGGTGAAATCGCCGTCAAGACTGGTTTGGCCACGGCCAACAAGCGTTGGTGCGAGGTGGATTTCTTGACCTTTGAGTCCAAGGCAGCCAAGAACATTCACGTGTTGGGTGATTCGATTCAAATCGCTCCTGCCATGCCCAAATCGGGCCATATGGCCAATCAGCATGGCAAGACGTGCGCGGCCGCAGTGGTGGCACTCTTGACGGGCGCAGAACTCAACAGCATGCCGGTCTACAACAACACCTGCTACAGCTTTGTCAGCGACGAAGATGCCGTGCACGTGGCCAGCGTTCACCGCTACGACGCCGAAAAGAAAACCATGGTTACCGTGGCGGGTTCTGGCGGTGTTTCCGGTGCCGCCAGCGAGTTGGAAGGGCGCTATGCACTGGCTTGGGCGCAAAACATCTGGGCCGATACATTGGCGTGATCCCATGAAAGCAGTTCGTTTGAAGTGGATGGCGTTGGCCATCGCAGTAAGTGCAGGTGGTGCATGGGCGCAAGCCGACGAGGCGCGAGCCAAAAAGATCGTCGGTGGCTCATGCTTCCTGTGCCACGGAACCGAGGGTGAGTCGTCTAGCGAAGTGTTTCCCAAGCTGGCAGGCCAGCATTGGGAATACATCGCCAAGCAGCTCGAAAATTTCAAATCCGGCAAGCGCAAGAGCACCGCCATGGCCGACATGGTGGCTCGCATTCAGCCGGATGAGATGGTCGCATTGGGTAAGTACTTCGAAAAGAAGTCCGTGCCCGCAGAGCCGCCCAAGGACCCCGCGCTTGCGGCTGTAGGAGACTATGTTTTTCACGTGGGTAACAAGTACAGCGGCGTTCCCGCATGTGCCAGTTGCCATGGCAAAGATGCGTTGGGCACTGCGGGCTTGCCGCGCCTGGCGGGTCAATACGCCATTTATGTGGAGAACCAGCTCAAGAGCTTTGGCACGCGTGAGCGCACGAACGACAACGCCGTGATGCACTCCATCGTGCAGAAGATGACACCGCTGGAAATGGCCGCCGTGGCGGAATACCTCAGCGGAAAGTAGGTTTCAGGGTGCCTGGGTGACTGGCTCACCGGGTGCCTGGGCGCTGGCAGCGGGCACGGTCACCGGGTCCAGCCAGCGGTCCATCACACCAGCACCAGCCCACATCCCGGCCAAGGCGATCCACGCCGTCAAAGCGAAGATGGAACCGCCCGTCATGCCTGCACCGACTGCGCAGCCGCCTGCGAGCATGGAGCCGAACCCCATCAAGATTGCGCCAAGGATGTAGCGCGTCATGCTGTAGCCGTCCTTGAAGCCTTCGAGCTTGAGATCTTTGCCAACCAGGGCACCGATGAAGGAACCCGCAAAGACGCCAGGCAGCAAGCCAAAGTCAAAACCAATGGCCGGTGTGGGCGTGGCCAGTACGCGCATCAGCCACTCAGCGGAGGGACCGCTAAAGGTCAGGCCCTGCACCTGAACGACCTCAAACGTGCTGGTCGAAATTTGATAGGTGTAGAACCATCCGGCGGCAATTGTCAGGCCGGTGCCAATGCCACCAACCCACTTCCAGAAGCCCCAGCCGCTGCGGATTGAGAAATACAAAGCAGCGACCAGCCATAGCAGGCCGAAAGTCAGTCCACCCCAATGTCCTGCGCCCGTAATGGCCAACAAGTCACGCGCGCTACCGCCGTCTACGGTCCACCAGCCGCTGATGGTGCTGCGCAGGGGAGAGAGGGCGCCGGAAAGAGAGGCTTGTGCCGTTACGGCAAAAATCAGTCCGGAGAGTAGGGCGCGCAGATTGCCATTGGCAGACAACACCAGCAGCCGACTGGCACAGCCGCGCGTCATGATCATGCCGGCCCCGAAGAAAAGCCCACCGATCAGCGCACCAGAAAGGCTGCCGCGGGATGCCAGTTGGCGTGCCGTGCTGACATCAAGACCCTGCATCAGGATCAACGCTTGCACGGCCACCACTGCACTGGCGAATGCCAACAGCCAAACCGATATTTTTTCTCCGAGCTGGCGATGCCAGAACTCGATCACCGCAGCGCGCAAACAAAACCTGGATCGCTGCGCAAAGAAACCAAAAAGCACGCCAATCAGCAAGCCGCCCGATGCCAGGGCAACGCTTTCGCCGTATTGTTCAAGGAGGGCAGTCAGGTTCATGTAGTGGTTCTCACTAATTCAGTAATGGCTTATATTGATGGTAGATTAAACGGGTCCCCCGCGATTTGACATTGCGCAATCTTTCAGGCTTCAACATGACACGTTTCACGCGATTCTTCCGTTGGCAACATCTGCTGGCATGGTGCGTTGCGTGCAGTGCTGTCGTTTGCGCGGCACAGGGGGCTCCTGCCATGCAAGTGCAGCGGGTCTCGCCTTCCGCCTGGTATGTTGAGGGCGTCTCTGCGTTGGGTACTTCAGCCAATCAGAATTTCATTTCCAATGCCGCTTTTGTCGTGACCGCTGACGGTGTAGTGGTGATTGATGCGCTGGGTTCACCGGCCCTGGCGGAGCGTCTGCTGGCCCAGATCAAAACCGTTACACCCAAACCGGTGACACATGTGCTGGTGACGCATTACCACGCGGACCACATTTACGGACTGCAAACTTTCAAGGCGATGGGGGCGAAAATTGTTGCCCACCGTGCGGCCAAGGAATACCTGAATTCGGAGACCGCCCGGCTGCGCATGGAGGCCTCGCGGCAGCAACTGGCTCCTTGGGTCAATGACGATACGCGCCTGGTGCATGCTGACCAATGGATTGATGGGGATACGACGTTGAACCTGGGCGGTGTGGAGTTTCAGATCAAACCTGTTGGTCCTTCACATACTCCCGAAGACATCGCGGTTTACATGCCCTCCGAGAAGGTCCTGTTCGCAGGGGATCTGGTGTTTCGCAGCCGCATTCCCTACGTCGGGCAGGCTGACAGTCGCCACTGGATTTCAGCCATGGAAACTTTGCTGGCCTTTGATGCTGCGGTCATTGTTCCGGGGCACGGTGGTCTGTCCACCGAGTCGCGCAAAGACATGCAACTCACGCGCGACTACCTGGTGTACCTGCGCTCAACCATGGGCCAGGCCGCACAGAATCTTGAGCCTTTTGAGGACGCCTATGCGGCAACCGACTGGACGCAGTTTGAGCACCTGCCACTGTTCCGGGTTGCCAACCGGATGAACGCCTACAACACCTACTTGCTGTTGGAGCACGAAAGCAAACAATGAATACGCAACTTTCCCGCCGCACGCTTCTGGCTGCCGCTGCTTTGGCGCCGGCGATGCAATGGGCCTATGCCGCTCCGGCGGTATTGCCCGCCGCCGTGTCGCTGCCGGATGAACTGAAGTCGGCATTGGGTTCGGGTCAACCTTTGCTGGTGATGGTGAGCCTGGAGGGCTGTCCGTTTTGTCGGGTCGCCCGAGAAAACTACCTCAGCCCACTGCGGGAGAGACAAGGTCTGCCCGTGGTTCAGGTGGACATGCGCAGCAAACAAATGGTGCGCAATTTGCAAGGCACGATGCAAACGCACGACGAGTGGATTCGCAGCATGGGCGTCAAGGTTGCGCCTACCGTGCTGTTCTTCGGGCGCGGTGGAGCTGAGATCGTGGAACGCATGACGGGTGGCTACATTCCCGACTTCTACGGTGCCTACCTGGACGAACGCTTGCGCCAGGCCAAAACCTTGCTAGCAGGCTAAGAGACCGTCCACCACAAGCAAGGTTGCGACCTGGCTCAGTGGGTCAGGCGCATAAACAGCTTCGGTAACTTTTCGGGCAAGGTGGCAACGCGGTCCACCACCACATAGTTGTTGCCAAAGATCTCACGCACGTAGCCATCGGCCTGCGCATCCAGGCTCACGCAGTAAGGCGTAATGCCTTGTGCCGACAACTCCTTAACGGCTTGCCGTGCATCATGCGTCAGCAGCAGTTCGTCGTGTACATCGACATCCGAGGGCCGGCCGTCGGTCAGTACCAGTAGCAAACGGGTGTCGGCCTTTTGTGCGCTTAGCGTGTGGGCAGCATGTCGCATTGCCGCCCCCATGCGCGTTGAGTAGCCTGCCTGCATGGCGGCCAGACGTGCCTTGACTTCGTTGTCCCAGTGTTCCCCGAAGCCTTTCAGATGGAGGTAGCGGACATCGTGGCGGGTATTCGAGTGAAAGCCCGCAATGGCCAGAGGATCACCCAGTTGGTCTACCGTCCAGGCCAGCAGCGACACCGCTTCCTGACTCAACTCCAGAATGCTTTGCTGTGAGCCCGCAGCTTTGTCATTGAGAGACTCCGACAAGTCGAGCAGCAGCGTGACCGCAATACTCCGCCCATCGGTCCGGTGGCTTTCGTTAATGCGTGATTCGGGTTGGCGGTTTGCCTTCAGATCGATCAGCGCGCGCACTGCAAGGTCCAGATCCAGTTCGTTGCCGTCCTCCTGGTGGCGCAATCGTACGCGCGCGTGGGGCTTGAGCAAGTCGAGCATGCGCTTGAGTCGCTTGACCAGACCACTGTGCTTGGCCAGTAACTGGTCGATTTTGCCCGCGTTGCCGGATGGGTGCAGGCTTTCAAACACGCTCACCCAATCGGGGCGGTAGCTCTGGCTGCTGTAGTCCCACTCAGGGTAGTGACGCGGCGGAAGGTGATGAAGCTGCTCCGTGTCTGCGCTGGTGCGGTGGGTGGCGAAACTTTCTTCGTCGTCGCTGAGTTCATGGAATTTCCAGAGCGAGCGGTTGTCGTCACGGTAGTCCACCACGGTGTCGGCAAACCAGGTGTCGGCAAACTGGTCGCTTTGGCAGCGTGTCCTGGCCAGGTAGGCAATGGCCAGGTTTGCCATCGCTTCGGTACTGGACTCACCCTGCGCCATGCTTTCCTGAAAGCGCTCGCAAAAGGAAAGAAGGGTCGCGTTGGTATCGCTTGTGACGGGAGCGTCCGAGGGAACACCTGCGCCAACCAGCAGCGCACGCGACAGCACGGCAAGCCGGTGCCGTAGACAGGAGTGGGTTTGCGGGTTGCAGGCGTCCGGTTGTGGTGCCGGATGCAGCGCCACCATGGCATGGCGCAAGCCCGGGTAAGTGCGCAGGGTGAGTGCGTCTACGCGTGCATCTTCAAAGCACTCAATGGCCAGACGCTGTGCCGGGCTAAAGTTGTCTGCATAAATTGCGCGACTCCACCGGCGGTGCGCTGCCATGTGCGCCATGGCAATGCGATAACGGTCCAGGCCGCTCACGCCCTGGCGCGTGTCATACACATCGGGCAGGCGCATCCCCTCATCGTCGTAATACGGTGCTTGCCCGCTCAGCATTGGCTTGTCCGGGTCGGGCGTGATGGCGTAGGGAACCAGTGCCAATGGGTCTTGCCAAAGGGCTTGCAAATACAAGTCGAGTTTGCGCAAATGGTCCACCAGCAGCGTTCCGTGACGCTGGCGTTGCAGCACGGCCCGGCTGTCGGCTGATTGCAGGGTGAAGTATTGGTGCTGTTGGTCTGGGTGTGAGCGATAGTGGCGGATGCCGTAGTCCGCCCAGGTGCGCATTCCGTCCATGGATAGCACTTGCAACACCTGCGGCGCGCTTTCAAAGAATGCGATCAGGCACGGGCTCGCGTAGGTTTTGTGAATGCCATGGATAGAGCCGCTGGTTTGCGCCAGGATGTGCAGGCCGAGATCCAAATACTGTTGCAGCAGGTTGGGGGTCACCAGCCGGCGGGAGACGGCAGGCAGCGTCTGTAGCAAGGGTGCAATCGCGCGACCGTTGGGCGATTTGTTGATGGTTCGCACCCCGTCCATGACCGCCGCCAAAGCATCTTCGCCTACCGTGGCGGCAGTCTGAGGCCAGGTCTGCAGGAAGGTGAGCACGGGTTCTGCACCGCGTCCCAACTTGCCCAAGGTGGCTGCACTGTCCAGGTAGGCCAGCATGCCGGAGTCGGAGAGCACCTGCCGGGCTTCTTGCATGCAGTCTTCAAAGACTGCCTCCACTTCGGCAAACCGGCAATCCAGTCGTGCGCGCCATGCCTGCATCATGGCCGCAGCCTCAGGGAAAAACCGCAGTGATTGCGTGGTCCAGTGTGGCGCGGATGTCGGCGTCGTCGGTAATCGGCCGCACCAGCGCCATGCGGCAAGCGTCGTGTGCACTGACGCCCTTGTGCATGAGGGTGGCCGCGTACACCATGAGCCGGGTGGAGATTCCTTCATCCAGTCCGTGGCCCTTGAGGCGACGCGCGGTGGTGGCCACCTGCACCAAGCGGGCCGCGGTGGCCTCGTCCAAGCCAGTCTCGCGGGCCACGATGGCAGCCTCCATTGCGGCTTCGGGATAGTCAAAGTCGAAGGCTACAAAGCGCTGTTTGGTGGACTGTTTCAAGTCCTTCATCACACTTTGGTAGCCCGGGTTGTAGGAGATGACCAACTGGAAGTCAGGGTGTGCGTTGACCAACTCCCCGCGCTTGTCCAATGGCAACTGGCGGCGGTGGTCGGTCAGCGCGTGAATGACGACGGTGGTGTCCTGCCGCGCTTCGACGACTTCATCCAGGTAGCAAATAGCGCCGGTACGGGCCGCCGTGGTAAGCGGCCCGTCCAGCCAGCGCGTGCCATGGTCTTCCAGTAAGTAGCGGCCCAACAGGTCGGAGGCAGTCATGTCCTCGTTGCACGCCACCGTGATCAATGGCCGGTTGAGCTTCCAGGCCATGTACTCCACAAAGCGCGACTTGCCGCAGCCCGTCGGGCCCTTGAGCATGACGGGCAAACGCGCGGCATAGGCGGCCTCATACAACGCGACCTCATTGGCCTGCGGCTGGTAGTACGGCTCGGTGCGTGGATGCGTCATGGCTGCGCTTAACACTTAGCGATGCATGGTCAACTGGTCGCGCCAACCGGGATAGAGCTTGTCTGCATCGGCCGGGAACGAAGCAAAAGCCCGGGCAAATTCCTTGTGCTCCTTGGCGTAGGCGATCGGGTCCGCACCCGACTTCCAGCACTCATACGACTGGCGCAATGAGATGGCACCGGCAGCGGGCGAGTCGATGTGTCCGTAGGAACCACCGCCCGATGTGTTGATCACATTGCCATGTCCCAGGTTCTTGAAGAAGCCTGGCAGACGCAGCGCGTTCATGCCGCCAGAAATGATGGGCGTGGTGGGCTTCATGCCGTACCACTTCTGGTAGTAAACCGGGCCCTGGCATTCATCGCGCTCGATCATGTAGGCAATGATGCGGTCATCGTTCTCGCCTTCCATCTTGCCGTAGCCCATGGTGCCCACATGGATGCCGCTGGCTCCTTGCAGGCGCGAGATTTTTGCCAACACAAAGGCGGTGTAGCCGCGCTTGGCGCTGGGGCTGGTGACCATGCCGTGGCCCGCGCGGTGGTAGTGCAGGTATTGGTTGGGGTATTGGCGGCGCGCCGTGGTGATCATGCCGGGGCCACCCACAAAGCCGTCCACCAAGAACGCCACCTTGTCGGCGTCGGGGCCAAAGGTTTCCAGAATGAAGTCGGCGCGGGCGCACATCTCATAGTGGTCGTCGGCGGTAATGTTGGCGGAGAACAGCTTGGGCTGGCCGGTCTCGTCCTGCGCGCGCTTCATGGCGTCGGCCACCAGCGGCATGGTTTTCTTCAGCGGCGCAAACACCTGGTTGCCTTGCGGCTCGTCGTTCTTGATGAAGTCGCCACCCAGCCAGAACTGGTAGGCCGCTTGGGCAAATGGCTCGGGGCGCAGGCCCAGCTTGGGCTTGATGATGGTGCCGGCAATGTAGCCGCCGTCCTTGACGGGGCGGCCCAGGATGCGCCACAGGTCGGAGATGTCTTTGGACGGGCCATCAAACAACTGGATGGCGCGCTCGGGAAAATAGATGTCGTGGATCTTGGCGTGCTGAATGTCGCCCATGCCCTGGTTGTTGCCGATGATCAGCGTCAGGATGGACACCATCATCATGCGGCCGTCGGTAATGTTGCGGTCAAACAAGTCCATGGGATACGCAATGCGCATGTCCTCGGTGGCCTCGTCTATGTAGTACACCAGCGCATCCACGCCCCGCGTGAAGTCGTCGGTGGTGCTCACCTCCACGTTGGTGCCGGTGGAAGACTCTGCAGCAAAGTGGGCGGCTGCCTCCAGATAGCCGTGTCCGGCTTTGGGCTTCATTTTGTAGGCCACCAGAATGTGTTTGCCTCCGGCGATGAGTTCGCTTTCTTTGAGGCTAAGGTCTGCGTAGCGGTTGCTTTGGTCCATTGTGTTGCTCCAGTGAAATGCAGGTTGTGCGGTCGATGGAGCGGACTATAGGGAGGCAGACTCATCATGAAAATTCAATTTATCTGTGCGTTGAATCAGCTTTTTCTGATGACTTCTGTTGGGACGAATCCCAGGGTGCCGTGGTAACTTCTGTCGCCATACCCACCCGTGGGTGGTTTCAAACTATTCAGGAGACAGACATGTTGCGTTCCCTTTTTGTTGGTGTCGGGCTGTGCGTGGTCATCGGTTCAGCTCTGGCACAGGAAGCCGTTTTCTCAACCAGGACGCTGACGCCAGAAACAGCACTGACTGCAGCCAGGGCTGCATTGGATTCGTGCAGAAAGCAGGGCTTTCAGGTGGCAGTCGCGGTGGTGGACCGCACGGGCCTTACGCAGGTGCTGTTGCGTGACCGCTTTGCCGGCGCACACACGGTCGAAGTTGCCACCAACAAGGCCTGGACCTCTGCTAGTTTTCGTATTTCCAGCATGGCGCTGGGGGTAGAAACACAGGCAGGAAAACCCATGAGCGGCATCCGCAACCAGCCGCGCGTGATGGCCATTGGTGGAGGCCTGATGATTGAAGGCGGCGGCAATATGTTTGGTGCCATCGGCGTATCAGGTGCTCCCGGTGGGGAGGCCGATGAGGCCTGTGCCAAGGCGGGCATTCAAGCCATTGCGGACGGGTTGGAGTTTTAACCGGCATGCAGAGCAAAGACCATTGGGAGACCGTGTACACCACCAAAGCAGTCGACCGCGTCAGCTGGTACCAGCCGCATGCGGATAAGTCGATGCAGTTGATACGCGACAGTGGCGTGCCGCGCAACGCGGCGATCATGGATGTGGGCGGCGGCGCTTCAACTTTGGTGGACGATTTGTTGGCCGATGGCTACGGGCCGGTGACGGTGCTCGACTTGTCAGCGGCGGCTTTGGCAGAGGGCCAGCGTCGCCTCGGACCTTTGGCCGAGCGTGCGCAGTGGGTGGTGGCGGACGTTACAAGTGCTTCCTTTGCGCAACATAGCGTGGACTTGTGGCACGACCGGGCGGTTTTTCACTTCCTGACTTCTGCAGAAGAACGTGCAGCCTACGTGCGTCAGGTTTTGCATGCGGTCAAACCGGGCGGGCATGTCATCGTCGCAACCTTTGGAGCCGATGGTCCCTTGCAGTGCAGTGGCTTGCCCGTGATGCGTTATGCCGCAGGCGAACTGCATGCGGAGTTTGGTGAACCCTTTGCGATGCTGGCGCATGAAGAGCAGGTGCACCACACGCCCTTTGGAACCGATCAGCAATTCATCTATTGCATGTGCCGCAAAGTGAACGACTAGCCTGCAGGACTTAACAGGAACTCTGTGGATGGCACATCGGGAAAGCTGTCAACGCGTGTGATGTTTGTGCACTTCTTGTATATTCGACTGCACTTATATTATTCGGAGACACGGTATGAAAAAGGCACTGGCTGCACTGGCCATTGGATTGCACCTGTTCGGTAGCAACGCGTGGGCCGACAACAAGGCCGTCGTTGTGGATGAAATGGCTGCTTATCTGGAGTTCGTGGATTACAGCGGCGCAACCATCTTTCCCGAGCAACTGCCGAAAAGCGAGTATCCCAAGATGCTCATCATCGACACGCGGGATGCGGGTCAATATGCCAAGGAGCATATTCCCGGCGCCATCAACATCGAGTGGCGTCAGGTGTTGGCCCAAAGCGCAAAAATTCCAAAAGACAAGATGGTTTTGCTCTACTGCAACGCCGGTACTTTGTCATCCCAGGCAGGCTTTGCCCTGCGCCTGGCGGGTTGGGACAATGTGCGCATCCTGCAAGGCGGCATGTCGGAATGGAAAGCCAAGGGCGGCCTGGACGCCAACGAAAAAGCAGCCGGAGCGAAGCCATCCCATTGATGTGAGCGGACTCGTTTAACTCCACGAATCCATCAAAGCACCGCCCTGTTCGATCAGAAACTCTTTGAACGAACGGGCGGCAGGCGAGAGCTTCTTCTGACTCAGGTGGGTCACATACCAGTGCCCCATTTGCGGCATGCCCTGAATGTCCACCAACGCGATGTGGCCGCTGGCCAACTCGTGCCGTACCGTGCGCAGGGACAAAAAGCTCAGGCCCATGCCGGCCATCACCGCTTGCTTGATGGTCTCGTTGCTGGGCATTTCCATTTGCACCTTGAGTGGCGCTTTATGCTCGGAAAACAACCGTTCCATGGCGGCGCGGGTGCCGGAGCCTTCCTCGCGCACCACAAATGCGTAATCGCCCAAAGCAGAGAACGGAAGCTTCTTGCGGCGCACCAGCGCGTGGTCGGGTGCGGCGACGATGGCTAAAGGGTTGGTGGCAAAAGCGGTGGCCTCGCAGTCCATGTCAGAAGGCGCACGGCCCATGACCACCAGGTCGGCCTCGTTGCGTGCCAGCATGCCCAGCACGTTTTCCCGGTTGTCAATTTGCAACTGCACGTTGATGCCTTCAAACAACTTGCCAAATTGCACCAGCAACATGGGAATGAAGTACTTGGCGGTACTGACCACGGCCAGATCGATGCGTCCTTTTCTGAGGCCCACATGGTCGGCCATTTGCGCTTCCAGGTCCTTGAATTGCCCCATGGCAGCCTGGGCATGGTGCAAAAAGACCTCGCCTGCCTGCGTTAACCGGATATTGCGCCCGAAGGGTTCAAGCAGCGCAAGACCGAAGGCGTCTTCCAGTTGCCGGATCTGCATGGACACCGCCGGCTGCGTGACAAACAGGCGTTCGGCCGCCTTGGACACCGACTTCTGCCGGGCCACTTCCATGAAAGTCTGTATTTGCTTGAGGGTGTAGGGCCGCATGTTGCCTCTATCGCATTAGTTAAAGCTGATGTGTGTTTTAAAAAACGTGATTGGAGTTTATGGGTTGAGATGATTAAAGTAAATCCGTAGTTGCTTATATGGCTCCTCTCAACCCTAACCAAGCGTGACACCCGAATGTTGAAGGCACTGATATTTGATGTGGATGGCACCCTCGCTGACACCGAGTCGGCGCACCGTGCTGCGTTCAATCAGGCCTTTGTTGAAATGGGGCTGGATTGGCATTGGGACGAGGCCCTCTACACGCGATTGCTGCATGTTTCCGGTGGCAAGGAGCGTATTGCGCACTACTGGAAAGAAACGCATCCGGACCTGCGGGAGATTGACGGCATGGCCATGCAGGAAACGGTGAACCGGCTGCATGAACTCAAGACCGCTGCCTACAGCGAGGCAGTGCAAGAGGGAGGCGTTCAGTTGCGCCCCGGCGTGCTCAGCCTGATGTCGGAGGCGCATGCCCAAGGCTTGCAACTGGCCATCGCCACCACCACTTCGCCGGTCAATATTGCCTCGCTTTTGCGCCGCGCCTTGGGTGCCGATTGGCGCTTGAACTTCAGCGCCATTGGCGACGCATCAACGGCCCCCATTAAAAAGCCGCATCCCCAGGTGTACCTGCAGATGCTGGAGGCCATGCACCTGCCTGCCCAGGCCTGCGTTGCCTTTGAAGACTCACTCAATGGTTTGCAATCTGCCTGCGCGGCAGGGCTTGCCACGGTGGTCACGCCTACGCGCTATACCGCTGACCATGACTTTCGTGGTGCGATGCGGATCGTTCCCGATCTGACCTATGTGGACCTGCCCCATCTGCGCGCCTGGCACACCGAATTTTTGGGTTGAAAGCCCCCTAAGACATCCTATGACACCCACTGACTTTGCCCCCGCCCACGTCCGCCTGGCCCCTTCCATTTTGTCGGCCGACTTTGCCCGCCTCGGGGAGGAAGTTCGGGCAATCGAACAGGCTGGAGCCGATCTGGTGCACTTTGACGTGATGGATAACCACTACGTTCCCAACCTCACCATCGGCCCGCTGGTGTGCGAGGCGATTCGACCGCATGTGCAGATTCCGATTGATGTGCACCTGATGGTGGAGCCGGTGGATGCACTGATCCCCCTGTTTGCAAAGGCCGGTGCCAACATCATCACCTTTCACCCCGAGGCTTCGCGCCATGTGGACCGCACGCTTTCCATGATTCGCGAACTCGGCTGCAAGGCGGGTTTGGTGCTGAATCCGGCCACCTCGGTGGAGTGGCTGGACCATGTGATGGACAAACTCGACATGGTCTTGCTGATGAGCGTGAACCCCGGCTTTGGCGGGCAGAAATTCATTCCCTCAACCCTGGCCAAGCTGCGCAACGTGCGCCAGCGCATCGATGCCCACATGGCCCGTGGGGGTCAGCCGATCTGGCTGGAGGTGGATGGCGGGGTGAAGACCGACAACATCCAGCAAATCGTTCGCGCGGGCGCAGACACCTGCGTAGCGGGCAGCGCCGTGTTTGGCGCCCCCGACGCCGATAGCGGATATGCCGGTGTGATGAGCGAATTGCGCCGCCAGGCACTGGCGCGCTGAGCCCGGACAAACAGTATTTAAAACTCTAGAAGCCACTATGCCCAATACCAACCGGTCCACATTGACCCAATTCCTGATTGAAGAGCGCCGCCGTTTTCCCGGTGCCAGCGGGGATTTCAACGCCCTGATTCTGGACATTGCCATTGCCTGCAAAGCCATTGCCCGCGCGGTCGCCTTTGGCGAGCTGGGCGGCATGATGGGCAACCATGCGCCAGAGGCAGGCGGCAGCGTCAACGTGCAGGGCGAGACCCAAAAGAAGCTCGATGTGCTGAGCAATGAAGTCTTTATTCGCCGTACCGAGTGGGCTGGCAATCTGGCCGGGATGGCCTCCGAGGAAATGGACTTGCCGTATCAAATTCCGGGCCAATACCCGCGCGGCAAGTACCTGCTGGTGTTTGACCCGCTGGATGGGTCGAGCAACATCGATGTGAATGTGTCGGTGGGAAGTATCTTTTCGGTGCTGCGCGGGCCGGACACTGGCGCCGATGTCACCGAGGCCGATTTCCTGCAACCGGGTTTGAAGCAGGTCGCCGCCGGCTATGCGCTGTACGGCCCCACCACCATGCTGGTGCTGACGGTGGGCGACGGTGTGAACGGCTTTACGCTGGACCCGAACCTGGGTGAGTTCATGCTGACCCATCCCAAGATGCAAATCCCGCAGGACACGCAGGAATTTGCCATCAACGCCTCGAACAGCCGCTTCTGGGAAGCCCCTGTCAAGCGCTATGTGGATGAGTGCCTGGCCGGCAGAACCGGACCCCGTGGCAAGGATTTCAACATGCGCTGGATCGCCAGCATGGTGGCCGAGGCGCACCGCATCCTGATGCGCGGCGGCGTGTTTATGTACCCGCGTGATACCAAAGACGCCAGCAAACCGGGCCGTTTGCGCTTGCTGTACGAGGCCAATCCCATCGGCTTGATCATGGAGCAAGCGGGCGGTCGAGCCAGCACCGGCGAAAAGCCCATGCTGCATGTGGAACCAACGGCACTGCACCAACGTATCGGGCTCGTGTTCGGGTCCAGAAATGAAGTGGAACGCATCGAGCGTTACCACGCAGAGCCGCCACCGAAGGAGTCGATCAATCCGCTGTTTGGTGAGCGCGGCCTGTTTCGCGATTAAGGCATCGGCCCTGCGCGGCAGGGTACACAAGAATTTTTAAATTGAAGGAGACAAGTCCATGTCCATACGCCACCCCATCATTGCCATAACCGGCTCCAGCGGCGCCGGCACCACTTCGGTGACCCGCACTTTTGAGAACATCTTTCGCCGCGAAAATGTGAACGCTGCCGTCATTGAAGGCGACAGCTTTCACCGTTACGACCGCAAGGAAATGAAGTTGCGCCTGGCCGAAGCCGAAGCGCAGGGCAACAAGAATTTCAGCCACTTCGGGCCGGAGAACAACATGTTCCCCGAACTCGAAGCCTTGTTCCGTGACTATGCCCAAACCGGCACCGGCAAGCGCCGCAAATACCTGCACGACACCGAGGAAGCCGCACCCTACAAGCAGGAACCCGGCACCTTCACGCCCTGGGAAGACGTGCCCGCCAACACCGACCTGTTGTTCTACGAAGGCCTGCATGGTGCCGTGGTAACACCCGAAGTCAACATTGCCCAGCACCCGGACTTGTTGATTGGCGTGGTGCCGGTGATCAATCTGGAGTGGATCCAGAAGCTCTGGCGCGACAAGTCCAAGCGCGGCTACAGCACCGAAGCGGTGACCGACACCATCCTGCGTCGCATGCCGGACTATGTGAACTACATCTGCCCGCAGTTCATGCACACCCATGTGAACTTCCAGCGCGTGCCCATGGTGGACACCAGCAACCCGTTTATCTCGCGCGACATTCCGTCGCCCGATGAGAGCATGGTGGTGATCCGCTTTGCCAAGCCCAAGGGCATCGACTTTCAATACCTGCGCAGCATGATTGACGGCAGTTTCATGAGCCGGGCCAACACCATCGTGGTGCCTGGCGGCAAGATGGAACTGGCGATGCAACTCATCTTCACGCCATTCATCTGGCGGATGATTGAGCGCAAGAAGAAGGGGGCCTGAAATGAGCACCCAACCTACATCCAATATGGCCCGCAACATGGCCAATGCGATTCGCATGCTGGCAGTAGACGCGGTAGAAAAGGCCAAATCCGGCCACCCCGGCGCGCCCATGGGCATGGCCGATATTGCCGAGGTGCTTTGGAATCGCCACCTCAAGCACAACCCCGCCAATCCGCACTGGCTGGACCGTGACCGCTTTGTGCTGTCCAACGGACACGGCTCCATGCTGATTTATGCGCTGCTGCACCTGACCGGCTACGACCTGCCCATGGAAGAGCTAAAGAACTTCCGTCAGTTGCACAGCAAAACCGCGGGCCACCCCGAGGTTGGCATTACCCCCGGTGTGGAGACCACCACCGGACCGCTGGGACAGGGCCTGTCCAACGCCGTGGGCATGGCGCTGACCGAGAAATTGCTGGCCGCCGAGTTCAACCGGGGGTCGCACCAAGTTATCGATCACCACACCTACGTTTTCATGGGGGACGGCTGCCTGATGGAAGGCATCAGCCACGAGGTTTGCTCCCTGGCGGGAACCTGGGGCCTGTCCAAGCTGATCGCCTTTTATGACGACAACGGTATTTCCATCGACGGCCACGTGGAAGGTTGGTTTACCGATGACACGCCCAAGCGCTTTGCGGCTTATGGCTGGAATGTGATTGCGGCGGTGGACGGTCACGACCCGGTTGCCCTGGATGCGGCGGTTCGTGCGGCCCGCGCACAGAGCGCCTTGCCCGATGGCCGACCCACACTCATTTGCTGCAAGACCGTGATTGGCAAAGGCTCGCCCAACAAGGCCGGCACACACGATGTGCATGGCGCCGCGCTGGGCGCTGCTGAAGTAGCGGCCACGCGCGCTGCACTGGGTTGGAGCCATGCGCCTTTCGAAATTCCTTCTGACATTGCACAAGCATGGAATGCGCAGGCGCGCGGCATGGATGCTGAGCGTTCCTGGCGTGCTCGCTTTGAGGCCTATCGCGCTGAATATCCGACCCTGGCTGCCGAGCTGGAGCGTCGCATGGCAGGTGATTTGCCGTCGGCCTTTGCAGAAAAGTTGCCTGAGTTGCTGGCAGCCATTGCCGCCAAGCCGGACGCAGTGGCAACCCGAAAGGCCAGCCAAAACGCGCTGGACGCCTTGGCCCCGCTGCTGCCCGAATTCTTTGGAGGCAGTGCCGACTTGACCGGCTCCAACCTCACCAATTTCAAGGGGTGCGTGAAGGCAGGCGTGGACGGGCAGGGCGCATTTCAGCCGGGCAATCACATGAGCTATGGCGTGCGTGAATTCGGCATGGCCGCCATCATGAACGGCATGGCGCTGCACGGTGGCTACCTTCCCTATGGAGGCACCTTCCTTACTTTCAGCGACTACAGCCGCAATGCCATTCGCATGGCCGCGCTGATGAAGCAGCGGGTGATCCATGTGTTCACCCACGACAGCATTGGCCTGGGCGAAGACGGTCCTACGCACCAGAGCGTGGAGCACATTCCTTCTTTGCGCATCATTCCGGGACTGGATGTCTGGCGTCCGGCCGATGGCCTGGAAACCGCAGTCGCCTGGGCCTGTGCCGTAGAGCGACGCGACGGCCCCAGTGCCTTGTGCCTGTCGCGACAGAACTTACCGCGTCTGACCGTAACGGAAATGGTTGCGTCCATTCGCCGGGGTGGCTACGTGCTGTCCGATATGGAGGGCGCGCAAGCCGTTCTGGTTGCCACCGGTTCTGAGCTGGAACTGGCCATGCAGGCGCAGGCCACGCTGGCTGCCGAAGGTATTGCCACCCGCGTGGTGTCTATGCCTTGCAGCAATGTCTTTGATCGCCAGACGGGCGACTACCAGGAGAGCGTTTTGCCGATGCAACTTCCGGCGGTTGCGGTTGAGGCCGCACACCCGGACTTCTGGCGCAAATACGTGGGCCGTACGGGTGCCGTGGTGGGCATGACGGGTTTTGGCGAGTCAGCCCCGGCGAAAGACCTGTATGCGTACTTTGGCATCACCGCCGAACGGGTGGCCACTGCGGTGCGCACCACGGTGCGCCGGGTCGATAGCCATCAGGCGCAGGCACTGCCGTCTCACATCGTTCCTTCTTCCAATTGAGGAGTTCATCTGTGTTTCCCTCGTTTGAACTGGTCATGTTCGATCTGGACGGCACGCTGATTGCCACCGCGCCGGAAATATGTGACGCCGTGAACGACACCCTGCGCCAGTTCAATCTGCAAGAGGTGACGCAACAACAGGTAGACGCCTGGATCGGCCATGGCACGCGCGAACTGCTGATACAGGCTATAGCCTTTCGGGAGCACGCTGACCCGCAGGTGCTGCGTGGCAGTCAACGCTTTGCCGAGATGAACAAGGTGTTTGACGGCCATTACCTGAGCCGTTGCGGTACCCGCAGCGAACTCTATCCACAGGTACGGGAAACCCTGGCTACTTTGCGAAGCCGGGGCGTGAAGATTGCAGTGGTTACTAACAAGGAGCACCGCTATACCCAAACGGTGCTGAATGCCCACCAGATCACGCCCATGGTGGATCTGGTAATTAGCGGCGACACCTTGCCGACCAAAAAGCCCGACCCCAGTGGTGTGGCGCATTGTTTGCAAAAGTTCCGCATCCGGCCGGAGCGGGCCCTGTTTGTCGGTGACTCCAGCATCGACGTGGCAACCGCCCGCAACGCCGGGGTTCGAGTGTGGGCGCTGCCCTATGGCTACAACATGGGCCAGCCCATTCAGGCCTGCCAACCCGACCGGGTTATTGCAGATTGCTCCGCATTGTTGGCTTAGCGGCCTGACGAAAGTTTTCGTCTTTTTACCTCAAGGAACCTTCATGGCTTTTGTCTCTTTGCGCCAGATGCTCGACCACGCCGCTGAAAACGGCTATGGCGTGCCGGCCTTCAACGTCAACAACCTGGAACAGATCCAGGCCATCATGGAAGCGGCCCAGGCCACCGACAGCCCGGTGATTCTGCAAGCCTCTGCGGGTGCCCGCAAATACGCAGGCGAAGCCTACCTGCGCCACATGGTGCTCGCGGCGGTGGAAAGCCACCCGGACATTCCAGTGGTCTTGCATCAGGACCACGGCGCAACACCCTCGGTGTGCATGCAGTCCATTCGTTCCGGCTTTACCAGCGTGATGATGGATGGCTCTTTGCGTGAAGATGCCAAGACTCCCGCCAGCTATGAATACAACGTGGAGGTGACCCGGCGCGTGTGTGACATGGCTCACGCCGTGGGCGTGTCCGTGGAAGGCGAGTTGGGCTGCCTGGGGAGCCTGGAAACCGGTGAAGCTGGTGAGGAGGACGGTGTGGGCGCTGAAGGCAAACTCACCCACGACATGATGTTGACGGACCCGGTGCAGGCCAAAGACTTTGTCGCTCGCACGGGCGTGGACGCATTGGCCATTGCCATTGGTACCAGCCACGGCGCCTACAAGTTCACGCGCAAGCCGACAGGGGACATATTGGCCATTGACCGCATTGCCGCCATTCACGCGCAGATTCCCACTACCCACCTGGTGATGCATGGCTCCAGCAGCGTGCCCCAGGAGTGGCTGGCCATCATCCGGCAGTTTGGTGGTGACATCAAGGAGACCTATGGCGTGCCCGTCGAGGAGATTCAGCGAGGCATTCGCAACGGTGTGCGCAAGGTCAACATTGACACGGACATTCGGCTGGCAATGACCGGTGCCATGCGCCAGACCTTTGCACAGCAGCCCGCGGAGTTCGATCCGCGCAAGGCCTTGATTGCGGCTCGCAAAGCTGCCCAGGGCATTTGCAAGGACCGTTTTGAGGCGTTCGGGTGTGCAGGGCAGGGCAGCAAGATCAAGCCCGTCCACCTCGACTTTATGGCCCAACGATACGGTCAATGATGGCCAGAGTTAGGCGCGTACTTTTCGCAACAACACCGGACTTAGGGAAGATACGGATAGGACGAAAGCCTGATTGAAGTCAATATCCGAATACATTCATGGTTTCTTATGTATAGATGTAGGAAACCAAGGTCTGCATCCCCATTTTTTTCAAAGTAAAGGACCACACAGTGAAGTCAACTTTCCAATTTTTCAAGCTGCTGCCCGTTTTGGCGCTGGCATTTCTTACCGGTTGCGGCACGATCGGCACCCTTTCCAAGCTGGAGGACGGTGCGGGCGCTGAAGCCAGCAAGATGTGGGACCGCTGGGTTGACGGCAATGGCGACATTGCGGTGGCCACCACTTGGGAGCGCAAGGTTAAGGATGGCGTTACCGTAAACGACATTGAGCAAGTTTTTGCGCAGATTTCCGCCGAGCGCAACATGAAAGCCGTGGGCGAACTGCCTTTGTCCAAGGAATTGGAATCTCGCACCGGCAAGAAGCAGAAGTTCCTGAAGGTGTATTCCTACTGCTCCCCTGACACTGCCCGCATGATGGTGGACTTCAGCCCGCACATGGGCGCCTACCTGCCATGCCGTCTGACTGTGGTGGAAAAGGAAGATGGACTTTGGATTTACACCCTGAATATGGACATGATGGTCAAAATGGGGCGTAAGCTTCCGTCACCGCTCAAGGAAGAAGCTTGGAAAGTGCGCGAGACCATCTACATGATGATGGACCGCGCAGCCAAGGGCGAGTTTTAACATTGCAACCCGGTCAGCCATCCCACAATTAACCAGGAAGAAAATACATGAAAGCATCAGTTAAATCCCAAGCACTGCGCAATTTGGCAGTGGTCGCCATGGTGGCCACACCGTGCGTTAGCGCCTTTGCCACCAACGGCTATTTTTCTCACGGCTATGGCATGAAAGCCAAGGGCATGGGCGGTGCGTCCGTTGCCATGACCGACAACGCGTTTGCCGGGGCGAACAACCCTGCAATTGCAGCCTGGGCGGGTAACCGTGCCGAAGTTGGTGTGGATTTGTTTATGCCGGAGCGGAGCATGGAGCGGACGGGCAGCACCGCAGGGCTGGATGCCAAAGTTACTAGTGATAGCACCAGCTTTTTCGTGCCTGAGTTTGGATACAACCGTGCAATCAGTGACAAGTTGGGTGTGGGTATCAGCGTTTATGGCAATGGAGGCATGAACACTGATTACGCAGGCGGACAGTTGGGATGCACCGGTGTACCGAATACCAATAATGTGCTTTGTGGTGGAGGTCGGCTGGGTGTTGATCTGCAGCAACTTATCATTGCACCGACGATCGCCTATAAAGTGTCGGAGCGCAGTTCACTTGGTGTCTCGCCTCTGCTAGTTCAGCAGATTTTCAAAGTTGACGGTCTTCAAGCATTTGATAATCCAGGTGCTCCCTTCCCAAACATGACAGGCGCACCAGGAAATGTGACCAACAAGGGGTATGACTCGAGCACTGGTGTTGGCCTGCGCTTTGGTTATTTGAACAAGCTCAGCGACAAGTTGACCATTGGCGCCTCTTACTCCCCCAAAATTTCAATGAGTAAGCTGTCGAAGTACGCCGGTCTTTTTGCTGAGGATGGAAACTTTAACATTCCGGAAAACTATACTTTCGGTGCCAGCATTCAGGCGACCCCTAACGTTGTAATTGCGCTGGATTACCAGCACATAAGCTATAGCGCTGTGCCGTCGATTGCCAATCCTAGCAACAATGCTGCCGCCCTTGGTTCAGCAAACGGGCCCGGCTTTGGTTGGGGGGATGTCAATGCAACCAAGCTCGGAATTCAGTGGCAGGCGAGTGCCTCGCTAACCGTGCGCGCCGGTATCAATGTGGGAGACAACCCGGTCAAGAGCCGGGACGTGACCTTCAATATTCTGGCCCCTGGTGTAGTGACGACCCATTACACCTTGGGCGCCACCTATGCGCTGTCCCCGACCAGTGAGATTACAGCTGCATATATGCTTGCGCCTTCCAACTCGGTATCCGGCTCTTCGCTGTTTAACGGCATAGGATTTCCAGCCGGCAATGAAACCATCAAAATGAATCAGCAGTCCATCGGCATTCAATACGGCTGGCGCTGGTAAGCCCAACTGTGCAT
>ERZ1034361.250-NODE-250-length-38907-cov-3.412465_pt1 | contig 38907 bp, 42 predicted proteins | sample MGYA00520617_ERZ1034361 | MGnify/ENA primary metagenome ERZ1034361 (study PRJEB33736, sample SAMEA104284507) | Azolla filiculoides | biome: Urban; feature: Water surface; material: Ditch water | place: Netherlands | collected 2015-10-28 | depth 0-0.1 m ...
AAAATAAAACCTGAAGCTGTTTTATCTTGTAAAACTAAACGCCACTTATCAACTGGAAAAATATCGTGCAATCGAATACGAATTGGCCCATGCCATTTTTCATGAGTGAGCGCCGGGATAAATATCAGCACAATCAATAAAGCAGTGAATGGGCCCAAGGCAATAATGCCAAAAACATAGCGCCAGCCTAAGCTATCCAATATCCAGCCTGAACAAAGATATGAAAAACCAGTGCCAATGCCAAAGAAGGCGGTATAGAAAGCGATATGGCGACTCAACTCACCGGTCTTAATGCGATCCGACAGAATTTTTAAACCGGGCATATAGGTGCCTGCTAAGCCAGCCCCGTTGAGCGCCATGAAAATCAGGGCAGTCCAAAAGTTGTAGGCAAATAAGCCCATGCCAAGCAAGCCACAAGTCGCTGAAAGTCCCCCCATGAGATAGACTTTTTTGGCATCAACGCGATCAGTCAGCGCGGTTGCCAATGGAACCATTAGCATGTAGCCAAAGAAAAAAGCACTCGCAATTAATCCGGACTGCAAATTACTAAGGCGCCACTCATCTTGCAAAGTAGTGAGTACCACCGCATAGCAAGCGAAGCCCAGCAATGCGCAAGTTTGCGCCATGAGCATGAATGGGGTGTAACCGGTAGGTTTAAAGCGCATAAGGGTTTACTGCTGACTGCGATTCGGTGAATCCTGAAACCCATTCGAGCGGAAAGTCAGCACTAAGGTATCTCTATAACCGTGAGGACCTAATGGCTGTATGGGAGTGGATTCATGAATCATGCGCTCATCATTCATCAACAACAAAGACCAGGGCTCAGAGAGCGTAAACCGTAAGCCAGCAGAACCCGTCGCATCAAAGATACGCGTCTCACCACCCTTAATACCCACTCGATTGAGTAAAAAGACAGCTACAAAATCTACGCCATCGCGATGGGCACCCTCAGGCGTCGGACGACCAATTCCATCGGTTGTATCAATCCGAAATTGGTGTGCCTCAACAAACCAGGTGTTCACCTGCTTAACGCCATTGAGTATGTGCGCCAACCCCAGCAAAAGAGATTGCCATGCGGGGTTATTTGTCAGCAATATCTGCGAAGGCTCGAACCAACGCTCAATGCCGCCATGCAAAGCGTTGTAATTGACAGACTGCCAATGCGCACGATGCGGCACCATCGCGAGGGAGTCGCCCTTAATCTCAAAGCTTGAGTGGCGACGAAAACGATATCTCCCGCCATCCTTAAGGTAAGGGTCTCGTGGCAAACCTTCCCAAAACTGATTCAGACTGAGTAGCTGCTCAAGATCAACATGGGCAATTTGTGCCACGTCTTGAGCGCAAACTACAGCAAACCCTTCATCCCTCAAAGATTGCGCCAACTCCTTAACGGGGGTTAACTGGGGCGAAAGGCTGGAAATAGTCATGCGCTTATTTTAGGCTCTTACCAGCAAAAAACTTAAGAATGTAAATTTAAGCGAACGCGTACTTCACCCACATGGCCTTTTAAGTCATATAACTCTTTGGCATCGAGCATGGAAACCTTAATATTGCCCACCCTTCGCTCAATATCATCCAAATCCTTAAAGTTCTTATCTTTCAATGCTGGATTAGATGCATTGCGCTCAATCACCTTGAGCTCCTCATACACTTGAGATAACTTCAATCGCAATAGCAAATTTTTAGCCGCAGGAATATAAGTAAATAAAGGAATCAAAATTACTAGAAGCGGAATCACAATTTTTGCGAATCGGCCAATCCAGACCGCAGTCCAGAAAGGAAGGTGGCGGTGCAGGAAAGAAGGTCCATCTTTCAAGTAGATTTCAGCGTCAACATGCAAGGGAAAATCCAGACCAGTACCAGATGGAAACTCTCCTGGCTTTTGTAAATAGGAATAAGTTTTGAGAATGTCGTAGGTTTCACCAAGCAATAAGGTCACTAAAGCAGGACTGATATCGTCCTTACCCACTAAGGTCGCCGTTGCCGCTAAGACCTGAATGTCTTGGCGAGGTAAGTCATACGCAATACTGACTACTCCCCGCGGCACGGTCACCTTAGAAAGAAATGGGAATAAATGAACATAGGCTTCAGCCTGCTCAAAATTCATCAAGCGAATGCCAGGGGTTTCATAAAAACTTTTAACCAAAGGGGCTTCAGGAGCACTGACTAAAAATACAGCATCTAACTCACCTTTTTTGAACTTCTCTAATGCATCAAGCGGCTTTAGTTTCTCAGCGCGAATATCATTCATGCTTAAGCCACTTGCTCCAAGCAATTGGGATGCTAAGGTCAAGGTACCACTGCCCTCATTACCAATAGAAACGCGCTTACCTTTTAATTGACTCAATAATCCCAATCGGCCAGATTCATTTGGGAAACTAGAGTCGCGATACCAAACCCATACCGGCTCATAAAACACGCCAGCAATTGAAACAAAATTAGGGTACTTGGATAGGTCAGCAACACCACCCTGGACCATTGCAAAATCGACACCAGAATCAGGGTTGTTTAATAAAGCCAAGTTATCGCTAGTACCACCAGTGGTTCGCAACTTCAGCGATACCCCCTCCTGTGCTAATTCAGTCTGAAGCTTTTCACCAAACTGCTGATATAAGCCAGTTGGGAAACCCGTTGCTAACTCGATCGATCGAGGTGGTGGAGGCACCAAAACCCATAAGGTAGCAAAAAGTATGGCAACCAGAATTAAAAAGCCTATGCCAAATGCAATGGGGTTATAGATATTTTTGCGTATGAAGTTCATCAGAATTCTTCTCGTTTTTTGTCATTATGCCCCGAGCCAAAGGATCAAGAGCGGAATGAATTCAATTGAATTATTTCGGGATAAGATGGGGGTTTTCAAGAAATCATTGGGACAAGAATGAACTCAGCTGTCAAGAAAGTAGCTCTCATTACGGGAGCTGGAACGGGTATCGGCAAGGCAGCTGCAAAAGCACTCCTAGGAGGCGGCTTTCAAGTTGTCTTAACCGGTAGAAATCTTGAGAAACTCAATCAAGCCATCCAGGCTATTGGCGGGAATCGGCAAAACAGTCTGGCGCTTGCTTGCGATGTAGGTAAACCAGAAGATGTAAAGCAACTATTTTCAGCAATCCAAAAGCAGTTTGGCCGTATTGATGTGCTCTTTAATAATGCCGGTGTAGGTGCTCCAGCAATACCCATGGAAGAGCTGAGCTACGAGCAATGGATGAATGTAGTCAATGCCAATCTTTGCGGAGCCTTTCTGTGCTCACAAGAGGCTATTCGCATGATGAAAGCACAATCACCTCAAGGGGGCCGAATTATCAATAACGGATCCATCTCTGCACACGCGCCTCGCCCGATGTCTGCGCCTTACACAGCAACTAAGCATGCAATTACCGGATTAACTAAATCCATTGCACTAGACGGTCGCCCATTTAATATTACTTGCGGTCAAATTGATATTGGCAATGCCGGCACTGAAATGACTATCCCCATGGCCGCCGGGATATTACAGCCCGATGGCTCGAAAAAAGTGGAACCACTCATGGATGTAGATCACGTTGGGCAAGCTGTGCTGCATATGGCTCAACTGCCTCTCGAGAGCAATATTCTCTCAATGACCATCATGGCAAGCAATATGCCATTTGTGGGTCGGGGCTAATTAAGGCCTAACTTGATTAATCATCAGGCGGGCATTCGTTGTGCCCACTTTGATATTTTGAGGCGCAGATAACAAATCGCCTGACTCTGGCATTGCCATACCTGTTTTAGAAATACGCACCTCAACCGACACTTCCGGCAATTGTGAGATCAAGGCATTGGGACTCATTGCAAGGGCGTCGTTCAGAACAAAATTCATTGGGAATGCAGTCACTGCAGTTTTTAGGACTGCTACTGGCATACGCTCGCCAGGTTTACGTGCAATCACCATGAAGACATCGCCAGGCTGAATTTTGGATTTCAGCTCCGGTGCAATCTCCACTTGCCCACTCACCCCTTGATTGCTGATTACTGGAGCCTTAGCTGGGGCTAAGCCTCCCTTGCTTCGCGCCTCAGCTATGGAGGCTGCAATGGCGCGGGCCTCATCTGTATCAGCAGGTAATTGCTTTGCTAATTTTTCCCAAGACTGCACTGCAGCCTTGTAGTTTTGCGCATTAAAGGCAGCCGTTCCGGAAAGCCATAGCGCTAGCAAATTATTTGGGTCTAGTGCCAATGCTTTATTAATCAATTGCTGAGGTTTGCCAGCAAAATTGCCATCTGCATTTGCTGCCAATACATCAGCATAGTCAGCCAATAATTGGGGGTCAGCATCTACAAAGGATCCTGCACGGGCATAAGCCTTAGCAGCCTCAGCATTTCGACCCAAAATTCGGTAAGAGCGCGCCAGCATGGCCCAACCTTTCAAGTTATCCGGCTCTTTTTCCATCTTGGCAGCAAACTCTGTAACCATCTTCTCGACAGACTCTTGCGTCATTGGCGTTTCAGCATTCTTTTCGGCTATGCGAGTGGCATCGCCAAGATAGAAATAAAAACCTGCGGAGAGTAGCGCTACAAAGAGGCAGATACCGATAATGGTTTTCTTGGGTGAACCCAACACTGCGAAGTCATCCGCCTCATCTGTATCCTGAAACAGTCTTTGACGCATTTCTGCATGAGTTTGTTCATAGCTATCGCCATCCACCCTACCCGCTAAACGATCAGCCTCAAGCTTATCGAGCTCTTCTCGATAAATAGCCGCATTCATTTGACGACGTGAAGTTGCAGACTCCTTGGCGGGAAAAAATAATGGGCGCAGCAAAAGCACCAATACCAAGATCAACAAAAGGAGAGCGGAAATTAAAAAACTAGTCATGTGCATTTTCTGTTGAGCTGGATTTTGCATCCTGAAGTAGCGCATCAATACGACGGTTATCCTCAGCGGATAGCGTAGTACTCGGCACACTTTGATTTCTGCGGCGTAGATAAATCATTAAGCCAATAATGCCGGCAAGCAAAATAACAAAGGGGCCAACCCATAGAAGCCAAGTAATCGGCTTTACTGGAGGGCGATATAAAACAAAATCGCCATAACGCTCGACCATAAAGTTGCGAATTTGCTCGTCCGTCTTGCCCTCAAGAATGAGAATGCGAATTTCTCGACGCAGGTCATTTGCCAAATCCGAACGTGATCCAGAAAGAGATTCATTCTGACAAACTAGGCAACGCATTTCTTCCGAGATCGCAATGAGGCGCTGCTCGGTAACAGGGTCATCCGCAAGTGGCACAGCATCTTTAGCCCAAACGTTATTGCCAGCACATGTCAGGGCAATGGCCGCAAGAGTAGAAAGGAAAAGCTTGTTCAAAATCACTTGAGTTCACCCAGCAAGGGAATAATTTTTTTGTTGAGCAATTCCATCGTGATTGGGCCGATATGTTTGAACCGAATTACGCCGGCTTTATCAATGACATAGGTTTCTGGTACGCCATACACGCCGTAATCAATACCCACCCGTCCATTAGCGTCGAATGCAGATAAAACGTAAGGGTTACCTTGGCGTGTCAGCATAGCCATCGCATCGTCACGCTTATCTTTGTAATCCAAGCCAATAATCGGTGCAACTTGTAACTTACCTAACTCAACTAGAACCGGGTGCTCTTCACGACACGCTACGCACCAAGAGGCCCAAACATTCAAAATCCAAGGCTTACCTTTCATACTTTCTGGTGAAAAGGTTTTTTGAGGGTCAGCCAGCTGGGGCAACTCAAAAGCAGGGGCTTGCTTACCAATCAGAGGTGAAGGCACTTCATGTGGATCACGATTTAAGCCTACTGCCAAAAATCCAACCAAAATGACAAACAAGAGTAGTGGAATTAAAAACTTGGCTTTCATGCTGCTGCCTTACGTAATTTCATACGATAGCGTTTGTCCGACATTGCCAAGATGCCACCCAAAGCCATTAATAAACAACCACCCCAAATCCAATCAACAAAAGGCTTGTAATAGACACGTACAGCCCATGCCTTATCTTCGAGCTCTTCGCCCAATGAGACATAGATATCCCTAGTGAGGCCTGCATCAATAGCCGCCTCAGTCATTGGCATAGTTGAAGAAAAGTAGCTACGCTTTTCTGGGTACATCGTGGCTTCCAGCTTTCCGTTACGACTTAGCAAGAAGGTGCCTTGCATTGCCTTATAGTTCGGCCCGGGCACTGCAGTAACGCTTTGAAGTTGAATTTGATAGCCACCAACGCTGACACTTTCTCCCGCCAGCATGCGCACATCTTTTTCTTCTTGGTAAGCACCCACCATAGTGACGCCAATGACGAAAACCGCTATGCCAAGATGTGCTAATTGCATACCAATAAATGAGCGCGTTGGTTTGCCTGCTTTTGCTTGGCGAATAATCTGCAATACGCCTGAAGCAATCACCCAGAATGCCAATAAGAAACCGAGGCTACTAAGCCAGGTAAATTCACCCATAGCAAATGGGATTAAACCTGCAGCAATCACTGCCACTAGTGCTGCAATCCATAGACGTTTAATGACATCCAAGAGATTGGAGTTCTTCCAGCTAGTCCATGGCCCAATACCCATGAGTACCAATAAAGGAATCATGATGGGTACAAATACGCTATTGAAGTATGGGGGACCTACTGAAATCTTGCCTAAATGCAAAGCATCAATCAGCAGCGGGTAAAGCGTACCCAAAAGCACAGATGCAGCAGACACCACTAAAAAGACATTACCAAGCAAGATAAAAGTTTCACGCGAAGTTAAGCTGAATTTACCGCCAAGCGTACTTTTAGGAGCGCGCCAAGCATAGAGCGTTAAGGAGGAGCCCACCACCAGCACTAAGAAAATCAAAATAAAGATACCGCGCTTAGGGTCAGTCGCAAATGCATGAACTGAGGTGAGCACTCCAGAGCGCACCAAGAAAGTTCCTAAGAGTGACAGTGAAAAAGCAGTAATCGCTAATAGGACTGTCCAACTCTTAAAGCCACCACGTTTCTCTGTCACCGCCAAAGAATGGAGCAAGGCAGTACCAACCAGCCAAGGAATAAATGAAGCATTCTCCACGGGATCCCAGAACCACCAACCGCCCCAACCTAATTCGTAATAAGCCCACCAAGAGCCCAAGGCGATACCAAGAGTTAAAAATACCCAAGCAGCTGTTGTCCAAGGACGCGACCAACGTGCCCAAGCAGCATCGAGTCGTCCAGACAATAAAGAGGCAATTGCAAATGCAAATGCAACCGAGAACCCAACATAACCCATGTACAACATAGGCGGATGAAACACTAATCCCGGATCTTGCAAGAGTGGATTTAAGGAACGCCCATCTTGCGCAGCAGGTAATAGCCGTTCAAATGGGTTCGAAGTTAACAGGACAAATAAGAGCAAGCCGGTGATGACTAAGCCCAAGACGCCAATCACTCGAGCAACCATAAATTCATCAAGCGACTTAGAGAGCTGGGCGACTAAAAATGTCCAAGTAGATAACAAGAAGATCCATAGCAATAGGGAGCCTTCATGACCGCCCCATACAGCGCCCAAACGGTAAATAACGGGCATCTGTGAGTTGGAATGTTCTGCTACATAGAGAACAGAAAAATCATTTGCATAAAAACTCCAGGCCAAAATCACAAATGCCATAGCAAGCAATAGAAAAACTGTTTGCGCAGCTGGCCTAGCCAACAAAATCCATTCGCGACGACCTTGATGTGCGCCAACCAATGGCAGGATGCCTTGAATGACGGCGATGCATAAGGCCAGAATTAATGCGTAATGCCCAAACTCAGGAATCATTATTTATTTCCATTTTTTTGAGCTTGCTCCAAGGCATGCTTAGCTTCTGGAGGCATGTAGTTCTCATCATGCTTAGCCAATACTTCGCTAGCAATAAATTGTCCATCTGGATTAAGGCGACCTTGAATGACTGCGCCCTTACCCTCTTTAAATAAATCCGGAAGAATGCCGGTATACGCAACTGGAATGTCTTTCACCATATCGGTAATCACAAAGTGCACTGTTAAACCATCTCGTTTAACTGAGCCATCTTTGACCATGCCACCAATTCGGAAAACTTGACCGGCCGGAGACTTGCCAGCAGCCACCTCGCTAGGAGTTACATATAAGGCGATGTTGCTATTGAGCGCATTCAAAACCAACACAGCCGCAACACCAATAGCAATGAGTGCGCCAACAATAATGGCAGCTCGTTTGTGTCTTGGTTTCACTGGCCGCCCTTTTGATCAAACTGTTCTGCTATCACTTCACGTTGGAGCCTTTGAACGATTTTCTTGTGGCGAGCACGAACAGCCAAAGGCTCTAATAGAAGCACTAAAGCGCAAACACCAAAGCTGCACCATACGTATAGCGCATAACCACCCATTGCAAAGAATTCAGCTGGACTATTCCACATTAAGGCTTTACCTCGTTTAATTGCTTAACCCAGTCAGTATGGGCCTCACGCTCCAAAATGATGGCGCGGACACGCATTAACCCTACTGCGATTGAGTACATCCAGAAGCATAAAGCCATTAAGAGCATTCCCCACAGCATGGTTTGAGCCATGGCTGGGGCCTTGGTTAAGGAAACTGAGGCACCTTGATGCAAGGTATTCCACCATTTCACTGAAAAATAAATGATGGGAACGTTCACCACACCCACTAAGGCCAAAATGGCACCCGCCTTATCAGCACGGCGCACATTATCAATAGAGGCTTGTAGCGCCATAAATCCAAGGTACAAAAAGAGCAGAATTAACTCAGAAGTTAGACGTGCATCCCAAACCCACCAGGCGCCCCACATCGGCTTGCCCCAAAAGGCACCAGTCCATAGGGAAAGAAAAGCCATCCAGGCACCAATGGGAGCCAAGGCCTGCGCCATCATGGCAGATAGTCGTGTATTAAATACCAAACCCAATCCTGCCCAAGCAGCCATCACTAGATAGATGAACATCGACATCCAGGAAGCGGGCACATGAACAAAAATAATGCGATAACCCTGACCCTGTACAGCATCTACTGGAGCCACAAAGAAGCTAACCCACAGGCCAGCAACTCCAAAAATAATCGTGAGAGCCCAGAACCAAGGGATCATTTTTCCTGCGAGCGGATAAAACGTGCTCGGGCTCGAGAACTTGAACCAATTCATGATGCGACTAGAAGATAGATTATTTACATTACTCATTCAATTGCAATCTTTACTGCATTAGCACTCACCCAAGGCATCAATGCTAATGCCAAAATCAATAACGCGCCCAATAGTGAAAAATGCCCCGTAGTATCTAGCCCCACGCTACTGGCGTACACGGCACCTGCGCCAAAAATCAATACGGGAATATAGAGAGGCAAAATCAAAAGACTCATCAAGACGCTCCCACCTCTCACTCCTAGAGTTAAGGCCGCCCCTATCGACCCCAGCAAGGACAAAACCGGTGTCCCCAGCAATAGTGCCACCATCAACACTTTTAAAGACTGAGTGTCTAGATCAAACTGAATGCCAATGACCGGTGCCAGCAAAACTAAAGGTAGTCCACATACCAACCAGTGGGCAACAATTTTGCCAAACACTAAGGACGTAAATGCATTCGGAGATAAAGCCAATTGCTCTAAGGTACCGTCTGCATAATCGGCTGCAAACATTCGCTGCAAACCAAGCAAGGTAGAAAGTAAAGCGGCGACCCAAATCACACCTGGGGCAATTTTTCTGAGTAAAGCGGTATCAGCGCCAATGCCTAGCGGGAATAAGCTAGTCACGATGACAAAGAAAAATAATGCTGTCAGCACCTCACTCTTGCGACGCATTACTAATAGTAGATCGCGCTGGACGATAGCAATAAAGGCGTTCATAGGTCCAGCACTCGCAGACCAGGAATAGCTAAGGGCTGATGACTAGTCAATACAACCAAGCCATTGCTCTCAAGATGCTCGACTATTAATCCCTGTAACTCCTGAACTGCATGAGCATCTAGGGCATTAAAAGGTTCATCCAAAATCCAAACTTGTGCTCGTCGCGTCAACATACGGGCCATCAATACGCGTTTCTTCTGACCTGCTGATAAGCAGTTCACAGACAGATCTTCGCGTCCCTTTAAACCAAATCGCCATAAGGAGGCAAAAGCATCTTGCTCAGAAAGTGTGATTCCATCGATTGCGGCATACAGACGTAAATTTTCTAAGGCACTGAGATCCTCTTTCAAAGCATCGCGGTGACCTAAAAATAAGAGCTTGCTGTGATATTCCGAAGCTTCTTTTTTAATGGCATTGCCATTCCAAAGAACCTCACCAGCCTCCGGAGAAGCTAGACCAGTTAGCAAGCGCAGAAGACTTGTTTTGCCAACGCCATTCTCCCCACGAATATGGAGGCACTGACCAGTAAATACCTGTAAATCAAGATTTGAAAAAAGTTCTCGCTCACCCCTCACACACGAGATCGCTCGAGCCTCAAGGACTGCAGTTGAAGATGCTGGAAAGGTGGAATTAGTGGCTGTCATCGGAAGAAATGGCTTGAATCAAACCACCTCAGGCATTGTCCAAGACCCATTTGGGGCTGTCAAACTACCTAAAACAGTATCTAAAGAATAAATTTCTTTTAATTCAATCGCTTAGCCAATTATAAGCGGATTGAGGGAGGAATACCTCTCTCACGCACGCTGTAACTACATAGGCTTAATGCCATTTTCCGGGAAAACAAGGATTACTTGCCCTCTGAAGACGCTTTAGAAAGTTTTGCGACTGATAGTCCCCGGACCTGATATTGGCTAATGAGATCAGCCACCAAACCTGATTCAATGAATTCCGCTACACAGGCATTTAAAAACTCAATCGACTCTTGGTGGGATTTTTGAGTAGCAATTGCCTGCTGTATTCCAGTAAATTGGCCATCTAAAATCCTTGATCCAGGGATATCTTGAGAAACGGAGACTAGGCCGGATTTTAAGCCCGCTAAAGCATCTAATTTTTCACTGATAAATATTTCATTGCTAGCCTTCACACTATCAGCATGCACTAAGCTGGCATATTTAATATTGCGTTGTAGCCAAAGGTCATAAGCGCTCTTATAAAAAGATGCAATCCGAATGCCCGGCTGATCTACCTGCGACAAATCGGTGATAGGTGAATCAGCAGGCACCAAGTAGCAGGCTTCTAGTTCGACATAAGCAGGTGTAAACGTGACCTTTTGAGCTCGAGCGGGATCAGAGCCCAACAATACGATACCGCAGCTTCCGCTGACGGCAGCCTCAAGCAACTCATCCTGAGTATTGAAGCCATGTAGACTGAGCTCAACATCCAAATGCCTTGCAATAGCTCTACAGATATCTGGCGCAATACCAATTGGCTCACCGGAAGATGATCGACCAGTAACCAACAAGAAGTTACCCAAATAGACTCCGGCAGATAGAACACCATGAGGCGCGAGCTGCTGCAACACTTTGGATGAAATCAGGTTCAAGAGGATCTCCAGAAGAGATTGATCTTCTGTGGCAATGTCGACTTTACGGCAATAGATCTTTTTTGAACTTTCTCTTCATAAGTGCCCTCAAGCTGGTAATCGCCTGTAGGTAAATTAATGAGCATGTAAGGGCCATCGGCTTGCGCATCAAATACGACTTGATGATTGGCATTCAGAATTTTGATCTTGGCACCAAAAATCCAAACACCACGGCCATTTTCAAGCTGAGACAACTCTAGCAAAACAGGCCACTGCTTTGCTTCCGCCAAAATCGCCTGTGACTCTTCTTCTCCTACCCCGCCAGAGATATAGGAGACTCCCTGAGAATATTGAGTATTTGGAATTTGTGCGTATGTTATTGAAAAGCAAGTGAGACAGATTGTAGAAAGAATCGTCTTGATATAGAAGTTCATGTGAGCCTCTTTTAATTAGCGTGAGTGCTTGTATTTTATTCTACAGTTAAGCGAGTAAATTAGCAGTCGGGTAGAAATTAAAAAAGCCCCGCACAAGCGGGGCTCTTCAACGAGCTACATCATTAGATCTCATGTGCGGTAACCCACATTAAGGCATGATCACAATCGCTCCTGAAACTTTTCTTCCCTCGGCAGCCTTATGTGCATCAGCTGCCTGCTCCAGCGTGAACTTAGCACCGATCTGTACTTTCACGCGACCTTGGGCAATCGCATCAAATACTGCACGAGCATTTTCTTGTAGCAGCTCTGGAGTAGCGTTATGCGGGAAGACAGAGGGTCTAGTTAAAAAGAGGCAGCCCTTCTTATTCAAAATCTCTGGATGAATTTCTGGCGCTGGGCCAGAGGCTGCACCAAATAAAGCTACTGTGCCAAATGGCGCTGCACAGTCTAAAGATCCCAAGAATGTCGTTTTAGCAACTGAGTCATAAACTACATTTGCTTTACGACCACCTGCAGCCTTGATAACCTCTTCAACCCAATTCGGCTTCGAATAATCCACCACGGCATCACATCCCGCTTCTTTTGCAGCAGCAAACTTGGCCTCAGATCCTACAGTGCCAACCACAAAAGCGCCTAATGATTTTGCCCATCCCGCCAAAATCTGGCCAACTCCACCAGCGGCAGCATGCACTAGCACCACGTCGCCAGATTTCACTTTATATGTTTTCTGTACCAAGTATTGCGCAGTCATTGCCTTAAAGAAAACAGCCGCAGCTACTTCATCGGATACGCCGTCTGGTACAGATACCAGCTTATCTACAGCAACATTACGTGCACTCGCATAAGCACCGATGCCTGCATTCATATACATCACACGATCGCCTACCTTGAATCGTGTAACACCTTCACCGAGGGCTTCGACTACGCCAACTGCCTCATGACCTAAGCCTGTTGGCAATTCCAATGGGTAAACACCTGAACGCTGATACACGTCAATAAAGTTAAAACCAATCGCAGTTTGGCGAAGCTGCACTTCACCCTTACCCGGGGCCGGTAACTCTTTATCAATTAATTGAATTACGTCAGCGCTACCGAGTTCTGAAAGACTAACAATTCGAGCAGTTGTCACAAGTCACCTTATTATTTTTATATTGAAAAAATTATCTTACCGCAATAGAAGAGGATGCAAGCTCTTCATCCTCAACGACAGCCCATGTGCTGTCACCTAGCTTTTTGACCGCCATGGAATAAGTCCAGGCATCAGGGATACCGCAGCTCCATTGGTCAGGTCCATTCTGAATCAATACATTTGAACCAATACGACTATCAAAATACAGATGGTAGGTTTTGCCATGCAGGGGGTTAAAACTAAATTTAGCGCTATGAACCATTTCCGTAGCATCTAATCGCGCCTGAAGCGAACGTGCCTGCTTCATTAATACTTCGGCTTGCTCCATGATGCGATCATATTCAAGCTTGGCATTTTGGCGAGCGACATTGACTGCCTTGTCTTTTTCCTCCAGGACTTTGATTGGTGCAAATACAGGCGCGCCCACTTCCATGGGGTACTCAATACCGGCATGCCGTGCTGGATCCGTGTCTTCAATTCTCATGGTTCTTTAACCCGCTGATTTATTTAGCGAAAGTGTGACACAAATTGACAAAATGCGTTGTGGCCGCTTATAGATCGGATAAGCCCATTACAGGGAGTTCAAATCCCCTAGCAAGCCTTTGGCATGAATCGTAATTGCCTGTTGGTCGGATTCACTAATTCGAGATAAATTGGCTGTCATTAGCCGGGTACGTGGGCTTGCCTCAAATTGAGTGCGATGCTGAATTAAGAAGTTCCAGTACAAATTAGTCATTGGGCAGGCGCCCTCTCCAAACCGAATATCTGGCTTGTATTGGCAAGAGCCGCAATAGTTACTCATTCTCTTAATGTAAGCCCCGCTGGCAATGTAAGGCTTGCTGGTAAAGCGGCCACCACTCGCAAATAAGGCCATGCCTGCTGTATTGGGCAGCTCCACCCACTCAATTGCATCTATGTAAACCGCCAAATACCAATCACACACCTCTTTTGGCAGAATTTCTGCTAGCAGGGCAAAGTTGCCTGTCACCATGAGGCGCTGGATGTGATGGGCATACCCATATTCCAAAGTCTGCCCGATTGCCTCCTGCATACACTTCATCTTGGTGTCACCAGTCCAATACCAGGCTGGCAATCGATTCTGGTGATTGTAAAAATTATCCAGCGCCATTTGTGGCATATCGAGGTAGTACATGCCACGCACAAATTCTCGCCAACCTAAGATCTGGCGAATGAATCCCTCTACTGTCGCCATCTCTAAATCCTCTTTTTTCCAGGCCGCCACAACTGCATTAATAACTTCCCTGGGATTGAGCAATTTTAAGTTTAGGGAGCTCGACAACAGTGAGTGCCAGCCAAAAGGCGTATCGGTCCACATAGCATCTTCATAGATACCGAAGGTCGCTAAGCGATGCTCTACAAATCCTTCAAGAGCCTGAAGTGCTTGCTGACGAGTGACTGGCCACCGAAAGTGCGCAAGGGATCCCGGATGATCCGGATAACGCTCCTCTACCTCAGCAATAAGAGTCTTCGTGATGGCATCGGGTTCAAATAATTCTGGAGGCGGAATTAAGCCAGGGCCTTTTTTGGGGAAAGGCTTGCGATTATCTCGATCAAAGTTCCACTGCCCACCTTCAGGGTTACCATCTTGATCCACCAAGATCCCATGGGTTTTACGCATGAGTCTATAAAAGTATTCAAGCCGTAACTCTTTTTTGTTGGCGACCCATTCCTTGAATTCAGAATGCGTGCAATAAAAGTGGCTATCTTGTCGCATGTCTAAAGCAACCTGAAGCTCTTCCGACAAAGCTTCAATCAACTGCTTAAGACGCCATTCACCAGGCTCTACGCAGATCAGATGCGTAAATTTTTCCTTAATGATTTTGCTTTTGAGCTCCTCAACAATACTCTTAGGGGAATGCTGAATATAAGCGAGGGAAAATCCTTGGCTTTTGAGATATTCCGCAAAGTGGCGCATAGCCGATAAAAATAAAACTATTCGCGCCTTGTGAGACCAAACGTGCTGAGCCTCATTGGCTGACTCCACCATCAATATTTCATCAGTCTTGGGATTGATGTCTTTTAAGGCGGCACTATTCACATCTAGTTGATCGCCCAAAATTAATATGAGCTTTTTCAAACTAGTCTTTCTTGCTGATAGATGAATCTGAAATACGAATAAGCCATTAACTAGCGCTTATAAAAACTTAAAGTAACTTCACCCAAATCAATCCCAAACTTACTCATCTTGGCTTTATTGAGCATGACCTTTGGCGTAACTAAATACATCCAATCATTAAATTGCACATGATAGATAGTGCCGTCAACTGGCAAGGCTAAGGTGTAAGCCCAGTTGAGTGCGTTACCTGCTGACTCACCTAAAGCCTCACCCACTACATCATCTGCTGTGCCAATATATTTACCAGGAGCAGTTTCAGTCAAAGTCCAAATGCGTTTTTGCTTAGTCCCATCGGAATATTCAAAGCTCTCATCCAGAGTGCCTACTTTTTTACCGTCCACGACTTTCCACTGCGCGACTAAGAGTACGGTAAATCGCTTTTTAACCTCGCCACTACGGTCAGTAAAAATCCCATAGGCATCAATCGTGCCGTTGAAGTATTCACTGAGGTCTAAACTGGGTTTTTCCTTAGTGTACTGAGTAACTGAAGGCGATGAGCAGGCAAATAGGCACGCCGATACCAAGCCAACGAGCAACCATTTGGCGGTCATATAAGTTCTACGCATTTAACATGCTCCTGAAATAAGTGGTGGCGGACAACCCTGTCCTAATAATTCAGTTCTGAGTTTTGGTGCGCTGGTTTTGGAATCTAGCCAAATACCAAAGAAGGCTTTCGCAAAATCAGCACCCTGAATTTGGGATATTTTTTTACCCTCAAAAAAGAAACTGGTCCCCTGCTTAGGGATATAGACAGCTGCAATAGTTTGACCAGGCTCCACGTTGGGAAGAATGCTCGCTAGCTCTTTACCCCAAGAGGTCGCTTGAGTATCAGCTACGCCTAAATTTCTCATCTCATCAGCTGTGCGACTGGCGATTGCTTCACCAGAGAAAGATCGCTGGTATTTCAGCTCGAGAGCAAACTCCTGCGAATCCTTGGCGCTACCACGATATAAATTAGCGTCGTATACATGGAATCCCCAAAAGTTCAGTCTTCCAAGCCCTTGTAATTGGGTTTGACCCATCATACTTTTGATGTGTGGAGGCTCTTTAGCAAAACCAATTGGAGGCACCGCACTGAGGGCCAGAGCGATCACCAATGAATACGTTAGTTTCATATCTTCACCCTTTTCTATTGACTAGTCGCAAAGCTGTAGGGCCCAGTAAGGCAGAAATCGCATGACGATGCTTTGCGAAAAATCGATAGCCAACATTCCAAAAAGGCTTAAGTGCTGGTCTAGAAAAAATCCATGCGAGTTTAGGTAGATTAGCGCGACTATAAGCGGCCGAAAATACCTCAACCCCCTCAATGAGCTGACCATCATCATATTGAGCGCACATTGAAGCTAGGGCCCGATCACAAGAGACGCCCACATGCTCAGGAGAATATTGATCGGAGTTGATGTCTACAAAGTTTAGTAACCCCGCTTGATTACGCCCAGATAGAAATTGAATTTCTGCCTGACATAAAGGGCAAAGACCGTCATAGAACATGGTGAGCTTTTTCATGGTGCTTACTTTTGTTTGTACTGAGTTGCACAGTAAGCGCGAGTAACCAACTTACTGCGTAAGGCTACATGCTTAGTTGCTCTGCCAGTTACTCGCTTGCGCCACAGCTCAAAAGAATTACGCTTGAGATTTTTCCTCATCAAAGCTTTTACCTGAGGCTCGGAATATCCAAAAGTAGCCTCAATCGCATCAAAAGGGGTGCGATCCTCCCAGGCCATCTCAATTAACCTCGAGAGATCGGCTTCTGAAAGTGCTTGGGGTAGGCGCGTTGACATCAAGCAAGTTTAAGACTTATTCAATAAACTGGCTGAACCCCATTCATTTACCCCATTCATGTCATTAATTCCCAATTCTTTCCGCACACTTGTGATCGGCTCCTCAGGAACCATCGGCTCTGCCTTTATGGAATTGCTTCAGAATGATCCAGCATGTACAGAGGTCGTCGGTATCAATCGCAGCTCTGCTAACCCGATTGATTACCAGGATCTCACTACGATTGAGGGGGCAGCAAAAGCCCTTGCAGACCAAGCACCATTTCAGCTCATTATTAATACCATTGGAATCTTGCACTCTAGCGAGTGGATGCCAGAGAAAAAGCTGGATGACCTTAATCCAGAGCAACTACAAACACTGATGCAAATCAACGCAATCGGCCCTGGCCTCACGATGAAGCATTTTTCTAAGCTACTAGACCCGGCAGGATCCGTGATGGCAACACTCTCGGCTAAGGTAGGCAGCATTGAGGACAATCGTCTCGGTGGCTGGTACAGCTACCGCGCCTCTAAGGCTGCACTCAACATGCTCATCAAAACGGCATCTATTGAATTCACTAGAACTAAACCACACACTGCGCTTGTAGCGCTACATCCAGGGACGGTCAATTCTCGCTTATCAAAACCCTTTAAGGGCGAGCAAATTGGTAGACCCCCTTTGGATGCTGCGCAAGATATGCTCAATGTATTGCTCTCACTGAGCAAAGAAGATTCAGGCACCTTTATTAGCTACTCAGGAGAACGCTTACCCTGGTAAGCCATATATTTCTATGAAATTACGCTTATCTTTTTTTCTAGTCCTTTGCGTCCTGCTTTTCGCCCAGAGCAAATTGGCTGTAGCGCAAAGTGAATTAGCCAACAAACTCCAAGATGGGACGCATGTGCTTTTAATGAGACATGCAGATGCCCCTGGGTATGGTGACCCAAAAAATTATCAAATCAGTCAATGCTCTACTCAGCGTAATCTGGGCGACCTAGGACGTAAGCAAGCCAAGGCTATTGGTGACTGGCTATCTAAGCAAGGAATTCAGCAGGCAAAGGTCTACAGCAGCCCATGGTGTCGATGCGTAGATACGGCGACCCTTCTCAATAAAGGGGAAGTTAAAAAAGAGCTTGCCTTAGGCTCATTCTTTGATGACATGAGTCAGGCAAAAAAGCAGACGGAAGAATTAACAAAATTTATTGCAGTTGAGAGAAAACAATCTCCAAATATACCCATCATTATGGTGACTCACCACGTCAATATTCAATCTTATGTTGGCGAGGTTGTTAACTCGGGTGATATGGTCTTAGTCAAAGTAGACTCAGCCGGAAAGCCGCTATCTTTTAAGTTGTACCCAAGCCCTTAAAGCGGTTTCACTCTCATTTTTAATATAAAGAATACTTATGCAAGATGCCATCACCTTAAATGTATTGGGCCAACCTTTAGTGCCCTGCTCTTTCGATCCTTTAACGGGATTTTTTAGGGATGGTTGCTGCAAGACCAATGAGGAAGATGCGGGTAGTCATCTAGTTTGCGCAATTATGACGAATGACTTTCTACAGTTCAGCCTCAAAAGAGGCAATGACCTCATTACTCCACGACCTGAATATCAATTTCCAGGTCTCATAGCAGGCGACCAGTGGTGCCTTTGCCTTAATCGTTGGATTGAAGCCTTAGAGGCGAATTGTGCCCCCACAATTCAATTGGAAAGCACACACGCTAAAGCCTTGGAGAAAGTATCCCTGGAGGTGCTACTGCAATACTCTCAAAGCCATAGCCTTTGATACTCCCCTTGGGGATCGTGATCTTGGGTTTGTTTGGCGATATTAAAACGCCTTCCCCCTCGAGGATCCGTTCCCCGTCCGGCTAAATAAAGCCAGTTACCTTGATTGCTATAAACATCATAGTCAATCAACTGAGACTCAAACCAGGCAGCGCCTAAGCGCCAATCACCCTGTAAATCATAGATCCAGTAACTGGCAACAACCTGACGCATGCGATTAGACAGATAGCCAGTTTTGAGTAACTCTCGCATTCCGGCATCTACTAGAGGTTCACCAGTAGCACCAGCCTGCCATGACTCAAAGCTTTGAAGATTACTGCGCATGACAGGGGCGTCACTTAAGCCCTGAACTTGATAGAGCTGCTTCCCATATTTAAAGTGCAGGAAACGGAAATAATCTCGCCATAGCAACTCAAACCACAACCAATAAGTACCGTCATTAGCACCATGAGATTGTTCATACGCAGTTAACTCAGCAGCAACCGTCCTAGCGGAGAGACAACCCAAGGCAAGCCAGGGAGAAAACTTACTGGAATAGTCTTTGCCAATGAGTTGGTTACGAGTTTCTTTATAGGTATCTGGAAGGCGCCTTGCTAGATATTGCTTTAGATGATCAAGAGCGCTGCGCTCACCACCCGCAAACTGATAGGGTGAGGTGTTTGCTTGCTCAGCAGCTCTTATCAAGGGAGTCTCTGCAAGTTCAGGCAAGGAGGGTATTTTCGAAGGCGCCACCACTGGCGCCGAAAATCTGAAGCCTGCGTTCTCTACTTTTTTACGAAACTGGGTAAACATATCCGGCATATCTTGAACTGGAAAGGGCAGACACTCTAGCGATAACATGCTTGATTGCCAGAACTCCTTAAGCAAGATTCCCCGCTCTTGAATTGCCTGGCTCTGATGTATTTCTTCTGGGGCTTCAATGCGCTCACAATAAACCGCACTGGCATGTGTGGATTGCATCAACTGTAGAAGCACTTCCACGGGTTCGCCCTCATACTCCAATAAATCAGATCCCAGGGTACGAAGTTGCGCCTTTAAATCATCCAAAGATTCCCGCAAAAATACTCGGCGATGACGATCCTCTCTTGGGAAGCCCAAAGCATGAGTCTCCCGTGCCTGCGGAAGATGAATGTATACCGGCAGCAATCTGTCAGCACGAAGGCAAGCCTCCAATAAAGCTGGGTTATCTATCAGCCTAAGGTCATTTCTAAACCAATAAATGAGAGTGCTCACTTATTTCACCCCAGGTGCGACTGCAGAAGATTTATTGAGTCGGCAGGCATCGGAGCAATACTTAATAGACTCCCAGTTTTTAGCCCAAGATTTACGCCAAGTCATCTCCCTGCCGCAAGTCACACATAACTTACTTGGCAAAAAGGATTTATTTCCTTTAAATCCAGACTTTTCTGACTTACTCATACCGACCCATTTAAAAACGAATAGACTACAAAGCACAATCAAGAAAGAGATTGCTTTGAAAGCTTTTTACGCAGATCACTATGTTTTACCACTTCCCGCCGGACACCGCTTTCCGATGGAGAAGTATGGAAGACTGCGCGATTTAGTTTCACAATTGGATGGCATTCAACTTGAGAACGCCCCCACCGTCACTGATACCCAAATACTCTATGCACATGATCCTAGCTACCTGATCAAAGTGCTACAAGGCACTCTCAGCTCAAAAGAGCAGCAAGAAATTGGCTTTCCCTGGAGCGTCCAAATGGTTGAGCGCTCGCGAAGATCTGCAGGAGCAACACTGGCAGCTGCAAAGCTTGCGCTCACTGAAGGTATCGCAGGAAATTTAGCTGGAGGCACACACCATGCCTATCGCAATAAAGGTAGTGGGTTCTGCGTCTTTAATGATTCTGCGATTGCAGCTAGGGCGATTCAGAAAGAAGTGAATTCCAAATTAAAGGTTGCCATCGTTGACCTAGATGTTCACCAGGGCAATGGCACTGCCTCCATTCTGGAAAATGATCCCTCTATATTTACCCTATCGATACATGGAGAAAATAACTTCCCATTTAGTAAAGAGATAAGTGATCTCGATATTGGCCTGCCAGATGGAGCTGGCGATGAAATCTATATAGGAGCTCTCCACCAAGGCCTAGAAATCCTAGGTTCTCGCTTTAAACCTGACTTGATTATTTACTTGGCCGGAGCCGATCCACATGAAGGAGATCGCTTAGGAAAACTCAGTGTGAGTAAAGAGGGGATGCGCCAGCGAGATGAATGTGTTTTCCAGTACGGCTTAGATCGTCAAATTCCGATCGCATTTAGCATGGCTGGGGGCTACGGCAGAGAAATTCAGTCGACCGTGGATATTCATTTTCAGACCATTCAAACCGCACTGCGATACCAAGAACAATACCCCTAAATCAATCTTTCTTTGTTGGCAGGGTGTTCAAAGTCTTTGCATCATTGAGCTGTCTATCAACTAGGTACAGGGTTCCACCATAGTTAGCCTGCAGATCGTAGCCAGATAAACCCACTGTATAGATTGAGATGTAGGGATTGAAAGAGCGAATAGTTCCACCAGAGCCTGCAGAGAAATTGGCATCAACATCCATGCCACCACGCTGCCCATCAATCGAGGTTAACAAGAACTGGTCAATAGCATCGGTATTTTTAAAGATGATGACTTGGTATTGCTCTTGATATCCCGCGCCAACTCCTTCGCCTGTTTTCATGGCCTCCATAAATATAGGTTCCGGGCGACGCTTATCAAAGAGCACACCTTCGCCTCTGGCGAGAACGAGTAAGACCACATTTACGTTCGTCGTGCTGAATACGGCATATCCCGGGGCTGTCTCGACCTCTTTTTTAATCGCCGGATTTTGCTTAATCAAAGCAGCGAGACCTGTCTTAGACATTGCTAGAGTAGCTTGACGTTTTTGCAGAATCTCTTGCTCTGTTAAAGGCTTTCCATCACTACCGGTGGACTGGCAAGCAACTAAAGCCATGGCGCAGACGAGAACCAGCAATCTTGATACAGAGAACATGAGAATCCTGAATGCTAAAAGGTTGGTTACTAAGGTGTTATCAGCGATATTGAAAAATTACCCCCCTAGTTTCAGGGGGCATCTTAATTAACCAGTAATTACGGTGTCGCCTTTTAATGCATCGACTTTATGGAAATATTTTTTTGCATAAGCTAGCAACTGTCCATCAGTAGGATGATCAACAGTTTCAATGCCAACTACTTTGTCAGCAATCAGATGATCATGCTTAGTAGCATGCTTCATGAGCTCTAATTTTGCAGAACCTGGTCCAACAATCAAAATCTCTTTTGATTCTTTCACTGCCTGAATCACTTCATGCAAATAATGCTCGTCTGGTCCAGCATGCGCACCACTGACGTTTCCACTTTTGTGATGGATGTTCTTATGCGTAGATCTCGTTTTGATCACTTCGCTCTCACTTGCAGTGGGATTGAAATAAATAACATGTGCTTCTTGGTGGTCAATCCAAATTACTGAGTGATTAAATGACATAGGTTCTCTTTCTAATTAAAAAACGGACTACTAAGTACTACAAAATGATCAATCCAGGATTAAATCATGGCTAAACAAATGAACAGCACCATCAATAGCATGGCCGTTGATAATTTTTTGCTCTGCTATCGAAAGCAACTTTAATTGATGATTTTTAAATAACTGCAGCGCATTCGTCTCAACGCTGTCAGGATCCAAATCCTGAAGAGCCTCATAGCTAAAACTGCACTTGAGGGCTTTACCATCAAGTATTGCTGGATAGGAGACATCACCATTCTCTAAAACAGATGCGGGACCAACAAATTCAAGCTTCATGGGGGTTCACTTTATTAAAAATAGTCAAATAGCTCTAATATTTTGAACCTGATATACAAAGTGTACTTGATGCATATCAAAATCTTTGCCTTTAACTAGCTGGCATCTAGCTTTCGTTGAGTCAAAAAGTTCTGGGTAGTTCTAGCCAGATGAATGTCGTGAGTCTTACTTAAAGTCGACGATCGCCCTAATAGATCTTCTGCGGATGCTTGAAGACCCGAACCATTGCTGACAAATAGAATTTGATTCATTCGATCATCCTCCACCACGAGGACCGATGGGTAGTCAAAAACACGATCAATGCGCTCTTGATAGACCTGATTAAGCCCCGCTGCGCCAGAGAAGTTGATCACCAATATGCCATTTGGCTTTAGGCACGCCAGACAACTGGCATAGAAATCCTCACTACAGAGCTGGGCTGCTTGTCCTAGCTTGGTATACCCATCAACCAGCAACACATCAAATTGCTCTTCAGTATTGCGCAAATATGCTGCACCGTCAGCCTCCAAAACCTGAAATTCGGCTGTATTTTGCGGGACATGGAATTTATCCTTAAGTGCAATCACTTTAGAGTTATTTTCCAAAACCAAAATAGATGCAGCTGGCAAGTGATGGTGGCAGTACTTAGCTAGTGATCCGCCGCCCAAACCAATCATTGCAATTTTTCTGGGATCAGTATGAAAAAGCAGAAAGCCCATCATAGTTTCGGTATAGCTCACCACTAAACGTATGGGCGCCTGCATGTCCATCAAGCTTTGCGTGGACTCACTATCAAAATACAGGGCTTTGAACTTGTTGCTTTCGACGATATAGGGTTCACCTTGTGTACCGTCAAACCTTTCTTTTAATTTAGAAAGGCCTTCTTTAAGACTTTGAATTCCTGCTGACTGAATGAGTGACATCACCCATGATAAAGCCTAGCTAGAACTTGGAATTCAGGCACTATCTAAGAAATCAACTACTCAGAAAGTATTTTGCCTTCACACTAAAACCATAACCCCGCCGGGGGTCGACATTGAGTGATACCACCTACGCCATGGTATTTCAGAATCAAAAGTCGATATGGGTAAATAGGGATCACGGAAAACACGAAAAAAAGCCACCCAAAGGTGGCGTAAAGTCATGTTCATTAAATGATGAGTTGATATTATTCGGCCGTAATGCTGGCGTCCTTAATAACCTTTCCCCAGAAGTCATACTCTTTCTTGGTAAATGTTGCTAATTGAGCCGGCGTCATTTGCTCAACAAAAGTCCCGGAGTCTTCGGCCTTCTTTTGAATTTCTGGACGCGCAAGTATTTTGTTGACCTCAGAATTTATCTTGTTGATTACACTGGGAGGAGTTCCTGCAGGCGCATATAAGGCAAACCAAGAATCAAGATTGAAGTTCTTGATACCCTGCTCGTTTGCTGTAGGTACATTTGGTAACGCACTCAGTCGAGTCTGACTGGTAACGGCTAAGGCCTTTAATTTATCACCCTTGATTTGCCCAATCACGGACGCTGGAGTAGTAATAAATAAATCCACTTGACCAGCCATAAGGTCTTGCACTGCTGGGCCCGCACCTTTGTATGGGATATGCGCCATACGGACCCCGGTAATTTGCTTTAATAACTCTCCGGCAATATGCTGTATTGAGCCATTCCCTGAAGAGGCGTAATTTAATTTACCTGGATTAGCTTTAGCATATGCTGCGAATTCCTTTAAATCGCTCACTGGCAAACTAGGAGTCACAACAATCACTTGAGGCGCTTTAGTTAAAAATGCAACTGGCGCAAAATCTTTAATAGGGTCTGGAGCCTTTTTAAATAAATGAGGGTTACCAACCTGATAACCACTATATGAAACTAAAAAGGTGTAACCATCTGGCTTGGCTAATGCAACTGCTTGTCCGCCAATATTTCCGGATGCGCCACCTTTGTTTTCAACTACTACAGGCTGACCCAATACTTTAGATAGTGGATCCGCAATCAAACGGGCCGTGAAATCTGTAGTGCCGCCAGGCGCACTTGGGACAATCAGTGTGATTGGTCTATTTGGGTAGCCCTCTTGAGCAATACCCGTTAAAGCCGAACTCATAAGCGAAATAGCTATGAGGATTTTAATCAAGAAGCATTTGTTCACTCTTATCTCCTGTTTTTAATCGTTAAATTATTTCGGATATCTCAATCAGGTTTTGATCTGGATCTCTCACATAGACTGAATTGATTTTTTGTGTAGCACCGGTTCGCACAACCGGCCCCTCCACAATCGGCCAACCCATCTCACCGAGCTTTGAAATTACTTGATCTAGAGGTCTATCGGCAATAAAACATAGGTCAAGAGAACCGGGCGTGGGAATGTCTGCTTTGGGTTCAAATTCCTTACCCTTAATGTGTAGATTAATTTTTTGATTGCCAAACTTAAAAGCCTTGCGCTCCACCGGTGGCGTTCCGCCGATAAAGCTTTCTAGCTTCATTCCTAGGACGCGCGTATAAAAGTCAACGCAGGCTTCTTCATTTGCAGTAGTTAATACCAGGTGGTCTAAGTGATCAATCATCAATAGCTCAATATAAAAGATGGGTAGTTTTCAAGTGGCTCAACGTAATTCATCAACATAGGCAGGCGCAGGATGCAAATCGCAGGTACTGCCAGCTTGAGCAACTTGCCCTGGGACAGCATGCCCCACAATCAGCGGCAACTCACGCGCCAACCCAATCAAACGTGGAATATCAATCCCAGTGTCATACCCCATCGCATCGAGCATATGAATCGCGTCTTCACTAGAGATGTTGCCACTGGCGCCTGGTGCGTAAGGGCACCCTCCTAGACCGCCAAGAGAGCCATCAAAGCGCACAATTCCGGACTGCACTGCTGCAAGTACGTTAGCTAGGCCCATTCCACGGGTATTGTGAAAATGAAAAGTTAACTGCAGGTTGCCAAACTTCTGCTGCAGATCTTCAGCCATTTTGCTAACTTGTGCAGGATGAGCCATTCCGGTTGTATCGCAAATAGTCACACCACGTACACCCAAATCCGCAAAGCGTCGAACAAATTGCTCGACCACAGACTGAGGAACATCCCCCTCCATTGGGCAACCAAAAGCTGTTGATAAGGAAACATTGATTGGCGTTCTTCCATCAACAAATTGAATGACTTCAGCTAATCCTGCAAAGCTTTTTTCTCGGCTCATTCGTAAATTAGCTAAATTATGAGTTTCGGAAGTCGACATCACAAGATTGAACTCATCTGCGCGAGACTCAAAAGCGCGCTCTGCCCCACGTAGGTTGGGCACCAAGACTGTGTACTCAACTCCTGGAATACGTTGAATTCTGCCCATAACCTCTTCGGCATCCCGCAACATGGGAATGGCTTTGGGTGACGTAAAGGAAGTTACCTCAATTTTGGCAAATCCACATTGGCTTAATTCATCCACCAATTTAACTTTGTCATCAGTCGGAATAAAGTTGGGCTCAATCTGGAATCCGTCCCTGGTAACAACATCATTGAAATAAATTCTAGTCATAAGATTGAATCTTCTAGTTAAGTTAATAATTATTTAGTAAAGGCAATGCCGCGCTCTTTTAACGATGCTACCTGTGCCTCGGTTAATCCAATACTTTGCAGAATTTCATCTGTGTTCTCACCAATATTCGGCGCCAAGGTTTTAATGGATCCTGGCGTGCGAGATAACTTCGGAATTACTCCGGGCACATCTAGCTTGCTGCCGTCTTGCATCTGGATTGTTTCAATATTGCCCCGTGCCTTGAAGTGTGGGTCATTTGCAATATCAGCAATGGTATAAATTTTCCCTGCAGGAACCGCCACAGAATCAAGTAACTCCAAAGCTTGATCCGTAGTCATTGTTTTTGCCCAAACACCAATTGCCTGATCCAACTCTGCAACACGAGCCACTCTGCCATCGTTATTTTCAAGCGCTGGATCATTGGCTAAATCTGCCCTATCAATCATCTTCATCAAACGCTTGAAGATGCTATCGCCATTACCAGCAACTAGTACATAGCCACCATCAGCACAAAGATAAGCATTGCTCGGAGCAATGCCTGGCAAAGCGCTACCACCGGCCTGTCGAACTTCACCAAAGGCGCTGTACTCAGGTAGCAAGCTTTCCATGCAATTAAAGACTGCCTCATACAAAGCTATATCGATCACTTGACCTTTGCCACTTTGATGACGCTCTTGTAGCGCCAATAAAATTCCGATAACACCATGTAGTGATGCCAAGGTATCGCCGATACTCACCCCAACTCGCACGGGCACTCTACCTGGCTCAGCAGTGAGATGACGCAGGCCACCCATAGCCTCAGCCACCACGCCAAATCCCGGCTTATCGCGGTAGGGACCAGTTTGACCATATCCACTAATTCTTAGAACAATGAGTTTAGGGTTGAGCTCGAGCAATTCTTCAGGAGCAAGACCCCAACCCTCTAAAGTGCCTGGTCGAAAATTTTCAATAAGAACATCCGCCTCTGTAATTAAAGTGCGAACAATGTCTTGGGCTTCAGCTTGTTTTAAATCCAGGGAAAGAGAGCGCTTATTTCGTGACTGAACCTGCCACCAGACTGAAGTGCCATCTTTGAGTAAGCGCCACTTACGCAAGGCATCCCCTACTTTTGGTGGCTCAATCTTAATAACATCGGCACCAAAATCGGCTAAGGTCTTGGCGGCAAAGGGGCCGGCAATTAACTGCCCCATTTCAATCACTTTCAAATTGGCTAATGGCTCCATACCTATCCTTAAATCTGCTTTTTCAATAAATTACGCCCATTTGCCCCGCCTGAGAATTGCTATGAACTGAACAAGCCTTCTCATTTTGCGAAGGCTTAGATAGAATATATCCATGAATGCCTTCATAAACCCTGCCAGAATCGACTTTGTCACCCTCAAGCTCTTTTGCGCTGTTGCGAAATCGGGAAGCATTACCAAAGGTGCGAATGAATGTAGCCTCGCATTATCAGCAGCCAGTCGGCGGATATCCGAGCTAGAGGAAACGGTGGGCATCTCCCTCCTTGATAGATCTGCCAGAGGTGTCACCCTGACTCAAGCAGGCCATGCAGTAATGCAACATGCTCTGCGTCTCTTCCAAGGTTTTGAACAATTTAGCAATGAATTAGGTGAGTATTCCAAGGGGGTGAAGGGACATGTCCGCCTCTGGGCGAATATGTCAGCCCTCACAGAATTTTTACCAGCCGCTCTGGCGCAATTTCTTATAGAACATCCCGAGATTCAGGTTGAGGTAGAAGAGCAAATTAGCGGCGATATTGTGAGGGCCCTCATGGATGGAATTGCAGATATCGGCGTATTTGCTGAAGGATCTCCCACTACCGGCTTAGACACTCAAGTCATTGGCAATGATGAGCTCGTTATTACGTGTAGTAAATCTCACTCACTCAGCAAGAAGAAAAGCGTTACTTTTGAAGAGTGCCTAGAGTATGACTTTGTTGGACTCAATCGAGGCAGCTCCCTTCTAGAGCTCACCTCTAGAAGCGCCGAGAAATTAGGCAAGCAAATGCGATTACGGATTCAAGTACGAAGCTACGATGCAATGTGCCAAATGATTGCAGCCAATCTGGGAATTGGCGTTCTACCCATCCAAGCTTGCGCAGCACAGATCCAGGCCATGGGACTAGTAGCTATTCCCCTAAGAGAATCCTGGGCTAATCGCAATTTATTAATTGCAACTAGAGAAGGTGCAACCTTATCCCCCCCAGCTACATTGCTTCGAGAGCATCTGCTGGAGCAGTGCGTGAAATAGAATGTATAGCGATAAATGCCAACCCTAAGGCTGGCATTTATGACTTGCTCACCATCATAACAATTAATGTAAAGGTCTAGACTGCTTAGTCTCAGACACCGGAATAACTTTGCCACCCAATATAGTCGCAACAACTCCCACATCTTTAATCTTGATGCTAGGGATTGTTTGTGGATCCGCATCTAGTACTGCAAAGTCAGCAAACTTACCCGCCTCAATACTTCCGACCTTATCTTCGACACCCAAGGTATAAGCAGCATTAATCGTAATCATCTTCATGGCATCGTTAGCACTAACAGCCTCAGCTGGCGCCCAGACTTTGCCATCGTTATAAACATCTTTACGGGTAACAGCAGTCCAAACCTCCTTTAATGGTGCCGGTGCTGACACTGGTGCATCTGAGTGAATGGAGGTCACAATGCCACTGCGTACCAAGGTTCCAATACGGGTTGCATAAGAAGCACGATCAACACCTAAGGCAGGGTACTCTAACTTGGCACGTTCAGAGATATAAGACAAATTGGCACTTACAACTGCACCTAATGTCTTAATCTTCATTACCATCGCAGTAGATGGAATGCCGAAATGATTAATCGTATAGCGATGATCAAAACGCGGCTTTGCATCAATCATCAATTGCAAAGCATTGATTGAGTGCTGATTTCCGATATCACCATTGCTATGAATATGAATATGAAAACCAGCATCCCACCAAGGTCTCATCGTATTTGCAAAATCTACTGATGACTTGTAATTAGAGGAACCTAGAGTGTTATTTGTGTAGCCTGGATGCTCCATACGCATCGTTTCTGGCAAGTAACCACCGTCACTATAAAACTTCACACCTTGGAAAATCAATCTGTCGTTATCTAGCTGACTCAAGTTTTGGGCTTCTTGGATGGCTTTATCGCCATACTTTTGAATAAATGGTTCAGCATAAACAACTGGCACGATACGAAGAGCGCCGCGAGGTGATGTAGTGTAAGCCTTAGCTATTTTGGTTTCAGTTTCAATATTCAAAGTACCAAAAGCTAAATCACCTGATGTAGTAATGCCAGCCTGCTGCATCAAGTCATTGATATACATGTAATCATTTGGAATTTCACCAGGCTTCAGAACATTCTTTCCAGCCAAGCCAAGTATGTAGGTAACCGCAGGAATTTCCAAAAATTGGCCATTCAACTGACCATCCTTGTCCAGACCAACGCCTTTGATAGTTTTCACCTTCTCTGGTGTGATGTCATATGACTTAATGAATGCACTATTAACGTACATATCATGGCCGGAGATATCCCACACAATGATCGGCCTTGTTGTTGATGCTTGATCTAGAAGTTGACGATCCGGCAACTTGCCCATTGCCACTACATCGTATCCCCAAGCCAATAGAGTCTCCTTGGGATCTTTAATATCAGTAGAATATTTTTTGAGTTGCGCTATTGCCGCCTGTAAGTTAGGGACTCCTGGAAACGGAGCGCCCCATGGGTTAGGCATTGGAGATGGCGTTAGCAGTGGCTTATTAAATAAGACTCCAGCAAGCAGAGGGTGCGCATGTGGCTCAATAAAGCCTGGATACATTACCTTGTTTGCAAACTGTCTATTAATTTGGGTTGGATACTTATCAGTCCAGGGCTTCATATCCTCTAAGGTACCGACCGATAGAATGCGGCCATCAGCAACCGCTACAGCCGTGGCATTTGGAATGGCAGGGTCCATTGTGACAATTTTCTTCGCCACAAAAACAGTAATCTCAGCGACCTTCGGCGTTGATGGGGGATCAATCAGCTGAACTGATAGAGCCGTTCCTGAGAAAAGCCCCGCCACGAATACATAAATAATTTTTGATTTCAAACTCATAAAGATTCCTAAAATTTTCTTCTACTTGACCGCGATAGATAACCATTGGCCCATTAAAGACAAACACCCGCATCAGCGAGTGTTTGTCATGACAACATAATTACTTCAGCTTTTTTATTTCAGGCTCACCTGCTTACCATCAATCCAGGTTCCATTCACTTTGATATTGCGAATTTCTGCTGGTGGAGTCTTGCGTGGATTCTTCTCCAATACTACCAAGTCAGCTTGCTTACCAACTTCTAAGCTACCCACAATATTGTCAGCAAAGATTTGATATGCGGCATCGATAGTAATCGCACGAATCGCATCATCAACAGAAACTGCTTGAGTTGGCCCAAGTACTTTTTGTGGGGGTAGTTGCCATAGGCGCGTTACCTCTTCACTTACATAGTTCAAAGGTCCGACATTGGAAACCGGCGAGTCACTATGAAGCGTAAATTTACCGCCCAAACGCTTAAAGTCTCCGGCTGGGTCAATTCGCTCGGCACGCTCTGATCCAATGATGTGGTTATTAAAGGCCGCACCCCAATAATTGACGTGGCCAATAGTAAAGCTAGGTATTACACCCAACTTCACCGCTTTTTTCACCTGTGACTCACTATTTACAGTGAAGTGTTCAATACGCAAGCGACGTTCTTGCGGCTTGGAATTGCCAGTCAAAAGCTTAGCGTAACTATTCAAAGCTTGGTCAATTGCTTTATCACCATTAGAGTGTGAAGAAATCTGCCAACCCTGATCAAAGAACGACTTCATGGAAGCATAAATATCAGCATCCTTATAGTTCAATGCCCCAGTCCACTTAGTATCTTTTGGATAAGTGTAAGGCTGGTTGAGTGCCGCCGTTAAACCTTGTGTAGAACCATCGGTGATGTATTTGATACCAACAAAGCGTAACTTATCATCGCCTTCATTAGGCTTAATAGCGTTATAGCCGGCAGGCAAAGTCTCGCTAAATAAATAACCACGAACACGAATAGGTGATGCATTTTTAGCGAAGATTGCCTTATAAATTGCCACCTCTTTATCCACGCCAAAATTACCGCCAACACTCATATCAGAGGCAGTTGTTACCCCTGTTGATGCCATTTTCTTCATAGTCCCCTGAATAGCGCCAAACAACTCAGCTTCAGTAGGATTGGGCATCTTTGCCATGAATGGCAAGTAAGAAGGTGGCTCTACCAACTTGCCGGTGAGCTTACCTTTGGCATCTTTTACATAGATGCCGCCACCCTTGGGATTTGGAGTCTTATCAGTAATGCCTGCTAACTCTATCGCCTTATGGTTAACATATCCAATGTGGCCAGACTGATTCACAATGAAGATTGGAACTTCTTTAGAAACCTGATCCAAATCATCAGCCGTAAGCTCTGCCATAAATGGCGTTGTACGTGATGGATCTACACCAAACCCAAATAACCAACCCCCCTGCGGAATATTTTTTAGGTGAGCCTTCATTTTTGAAATCAAAGTCTCTTTAGTGTCATAGGGCAAAGTGAAGTTGCTTAAATTTAATCCTAAGCCTTCAAAGACTGCAGTTACCATGATATGCACATGAGGCTCAACAAAACCTGGCATCAATGTTTGCCCTTGAAGATCAACCAACTTAGTGCCGCTTGACTGCCACTCTTGGGTGACGGCATCTTTAGTGCCAACCGCAACAATCTTGCCATTCTGAACTGCAAGGGCCTGAACTTCTTCATTCTTAGCATTCACTGTAACAATTGGGCCACCATAGAAAATGGTGTCAGCATTACCTTTTGCAAAGGTAAGCGCACATTGGGTCATCAATAATGTGCTTAATAGTTTTTGTGCAAATTTCATCTTAAGTTCCTAACTTAGGTGTAAATTATTTCAGAATCACAACAGTTGCAGTTGCACGAGCGCCCCAGCCAGATGGTCCGCCCGGCGTATTACTCACGTAATACATTGGTCCAGCGCCAAACTGAAATGGCACACCATCAAACACCATGAGCTTGGATACCCCTGCATATAAGGGATTCGAGGTACGGCGTGCATCATAGTTATATTGCGCTTCCATATTGGCAGTGAGAGTCCAAGCCGTCTTAGTCGTATAGGCTATAAAAGGCTGGCCATAGAGATTATTTTGAGTTCCAAAACTTGGATTACCACCAACACTCCAAGATTGGTAACCCAACGCACCATAAGTCCAAGGCCCAGCACGATTGAGAACAACCGCCGTCACACCGGCGCCAGTTTGTTGCGATCCAAATTTGCCGCTATTACCAGAAGGTGATTGAGCGTAAGGGCCCACACCCCAGATCCAGGAAGAGTTAGTGTTAGGCGCGTAAAAAGATTCGAGCGTAACACTTGCAATACCGTAACCTGAAAATGATTGGCCTGCTGCATTTTGGACGCTGACTTCTCTAGCTCCCGCAACAATAGGACGCACAATAAATGTATCGCCGCCTCCAAGGTCAAATGGAGCTACCGGCTGAAACAGTAAAGTTTGCTCAGAGCCGCCTTGATTTTTTCCAACACCTCGACTGAACTCATACTGCAGAGGTACTGAAATCATATTGGCGATAGGGTTTGCTAATTTTTTGGCAATATCAACCTTATCAACATCGCCACTTGGCACTGACACAGCAGAAGATTTACTAGCTTGCGTAGATTGACCTAGCGCGGGGGCAGTAATAGTAAGCGCCAGCAATAGAGTTGCTAGAGTTTTAGAGAAATGATTCATGAAGTATCTTTAGAGGTAATTAGAATTTAAAGGTAATGGCAACTTGAGGGCCTTGCATAGTGGTCTTTTGCAACACACCACCAGATTTCATATCGTAGTAGAGAGCGCGATACGTTAGCGATGCATCAATCAAACTACCAAACGATTTACCTACACCAGTCATTGCTTGCCATGTCAGGTTGGTAGTACCCCCACCACCACCAATATCAGCATATGCAGGAATGTACCAACTGGAATCTGCAATACGGTAGCGCCCCTTGGCACCAATAATCGGGTCTATCGTAGAGGTCGTTTTGGAAATAGACTCCTTCTCAGCTGTACCAACGAGGTTGCCGAAAAGTGTAGCGGTAACATTAATTGAGCGTACGCCAAGTAAAGCATCAACGTAGGCATCCTTCGTATTGGCTAGCGTATAAGTGGCAGCACCAGTCAAAATAGTCTGCTGCAAAGTAACCCTATCTGCAACGGTAGCGGTTCCGCCCGCTACTGGAACCGAACCAGACTTTTGCAAGGTAGCAGAGATGACATCACCCATGATTCCCCAATTACCTTTATGCGCCTCTGCTGCGATCATGCCACCGGACTTCAGGTTGCTAAGAACATCGCTGGAAGTAAAGTCCGCAGATTTAGCAAGGCCATTATCAAAATTCATGGTGCCTTTGATGCCAGTAAGCCAGAGATAGGGGGTTACTTCAAAGCGCCATTCATTTGAGGCCTTGGGGATTGGAGAGACTTCTTGGGCAAGAGCAAAACCTGAGGAGGCTAGTAGTGCAAACATTCCGAAGAAAGTCTTAAAGAGGGATTTTTTCATAATGGGTGAATAATTCAGAGTGAAGTAAGAAGGTGATAAAAATAACAATCGTTATTTTAAAGGGCTTTATCTATTTAAAGGCTTATTGGAAACCCCAATAAGGGGTGGCTCTGCAATTAACTCTAGCCTCCACTAAACTGCATTCAAGTCAACATAAATGCACTAGAAGGAAGAAAAATGAGCTTAATTGATCAATTACAGTGGCGCTATGCCACCAAAAAGATGGATGCCAAAAAACTGGTTCCGCTTGAAAAGGTCGAACACATCCTTGAGGCTATTAGGTTAACTGCTAGCTCAAGCGGACTTCAGCCCTATGAATTGATTGTGATCACCAATCAAGATATTCGCCAAAAAATTAGGGATGCGGCCAATAATCAATCTCAAATTACAGACTGCTCCCATTTAATCGTTTTTGCAGCGTGGGACAACTACACCGCTGATCGCATCAATGCCGCCTTTGATATGACGGAGACAATTCGCAACTTTACAAGTGAGTCGGGTACCGCATATCGACAAATGCTCTTGAAGACATACCCAGCCAGAGATGCTGAAGTGAACTTCACGCACGCCGCCAAACAAGCATATATTGGATTGGGCACCGCCTTGATTGCAGCTGCTTACGAAAAAGTAGATTGCACTCCGATGGAAGGTTTTAACCCGACAGCAGTAGATGAAATTTTGAACCTGAAAGCCAAAGGTTTACGGAGCGTTGTCATGTTGCCCTTGGGGTATCGAAATTCAGAGGAAGACTGGCTAGTCAATCTTAAAAAGGTGAGAAGAACTAAAGAGCAATTTATCTCATGGATAGAGTGACGGGGTTTAAGCCTGCATTAAATGCCCGGTCTTAACAAAGATCGTGCAACCTTCCTTGCTGAAAGGCTGATGCAAACTCATATGAGGACTACGAATCCATGAGCCAGCTGGATAGCGTCCATGCTCATCCTCAAATACGCCTTCGACTACAAAAATCTCTTCACCGCCATAATGCTTATGGGGGTTAAAGTAAGTATCTGGCGCCCATCTTACTAATGTTGAGCCTGTGCCCTGCTTCATTAAAGGCATCACCGTCAGCCCAGGAACCATTCCCTGAAACCATGGTGCAGAATGGGTATCCACAATCTCTCGCTCAATTTGCTCCGACCCTAAGTGTCGTAACTTCACAAAAAGAGTACAACCATGCTCGCTAAAAGGCGCATGAGATGAGCCGGGAGGATTCATGATGTAAGTACCAGCAGGATAACTTCCTGTTTCATCGCTGAAGACCCCTTCTAAAACGAGAATCTCCTCACCTAACTCATGAATGTGATTTGGAAACTTCGCTCCTGCCTCATAGCGAACAATTGAAGTGGCCCTAGCCACCTCATCCCCCTGACGATCAAGCATGCGCCTCTCAACCCCCAACGAAGGACTGGGGATCCATGGTAGATCATGGTGGTTAAGCACTACTCGTTGACTATAGTCAGAATGAAGATCCATTAAAAACTTTGCAGTTATTGATTTTGATGAGTAAGCATAACAATGGATTGAAATTGTTGCTCAAAAGAAAAAACCACCCGAGGGTGGTTTTCTTGTTGCAGAGAATGACTAGCCCTACTTTTGAGGGCAACTATTCGCCAATGGCTTTCCAGCAATGCGATCTTTAACCCAGTCAAGATACATCGGGGCTGAAACTCCGGGAGTAGTAAAGTGAGTTTGCTCTCCTGGCAACTGAATTCTTCCTACATTTGCCCCCATACCGCACATTTGCTTCTGATAAAGCTCATGCATGATTGGAGGAACTGCGGTATCTTTTGTACCCCAATAAATCACAACAGGTGCAGTAGGTTTTACCGGCTTAACACTGCCATTAACAAATGCCTTGACCCATGCCAAGGAGTTGCTTGGTTCTGGCTTCAGGAGAGTTTTATAGTTATCCCCATAAGCATAGCTAAAGGTATCTGCTAGAACATGCATGCACTTGTTTCTAGATAATTTATCTACCACTTTTACACCCTCATCAGTCAGCACATCGGATAGTTTCAGATCAGGAAAAGCTGCCTGTGTACCCCACAGCCCCATCATGTAGTGGGCGAACAGAAATACGTTTGGCACATTAGCCTGGGTAAAACCATTCATGAGTTTTTTCGCACCTGCCTCATCAGCCGGTACATTTGGAAGCATGGCTGCTACATCTTCTGGTGCCAACGCAACAAATCCTAGATATTGCAGATTATCTGCTGCAGTGCCTTGAAGGGCTTGGTAGTCTGGCAGACTTGCGGCAGCAATAGTAGCGCCACCACCCTGAGACCATCCATACACTACAGTCTTTTTACCGGCGCCCACTTCTTTCATAGAGCTGGCAGCTCTTGCAGAATTAATAACGTCCCTACCGTTTGTTTGTGCCACGGCATACTGATGCTTGCCACCGCCACCCAAGCCTTGGTAGTCTGTAGCAACAACAACATATCCTTGATTGATGAACTCTTGACCATTTGGAATTCCGTAATCGGTCCAAGAGTTACCGTCCATCAGGAAATATTCATTTAACGCAGATGTTGGATCAATAATTTGGGATGGTCCACAGTTTTGCGCCGAACCTGTTGTGCCATGTGCCCAAGCCAATATTGGCCTTCCTTCTTTTGGGCTTGGTCCAACAGGCGCGATGATGGTCCCAGTAGCAATCGTTTTACGACCAGCCACATCAGATGAGATATAAGCAATCTTCCAAGCCTGCGCACCTTTTACAGATGTTGCAATTTTCTCTTTAGAGATGACTTGACCCAACTTACCTTCAGGAGCCATTTTCATGACGGAGGCATAAAAAGGTGGCATTGGTGGATCGGCATATACAGTGGAAGACAAGATGCCTAGGGCTGCGCTGAGTACTACTAGTAAAAGTTTAGTAATTTTTTTCATGATTCATAAAGATAGAAGAAGCTATAAGTTCAATATTAAACGACAACTCTACATACTAAATTAGGGACGAACATACAGATCTTTACCATTCTTAATTGTCTTCACAATCTGAATATCTTTAATCTCCATTGGATCTACTTTCAATGGATTGCGATCAAGCAGAACCATATCGGCAAGCTTGCCGGCGGCAATACTACCCTTTGATGCCTCTTCTTTGTATTGATATGCAGCTACAGAAGTAAATGCACGAAGAGCAATATAAGGGTCGATACGTTGATCAGGACCCAAAACTCCCCCTCCGTAGATATTACGGTTTACAGCAGTTCCAATCGTAAACAAGGCACTTGGACCAGACGAGGGAGTGTCATTGTGAATACCAAATTGCATCCCCTTTGTATGGGTCAAATTGAGCGGCACCATATTACTAGCCCTCTCCTCGCCTAGAATTTTTCTATACACATCGCCATACATCCAGATATGGTTAGGCATAAATTGAGGAAGGATCTTATTAGTCTTGTACTGATCTAGTTGATCATCGCGAATAAAAAAGGAGTGTGCAATCGCTGTCCTGCGGTCTTCAGTAATACCCGTTTCACGGATTGCCTTGGTAATGCCAGAAAGAGTCATATCAATCCCAGCATCGCCATTGGAATAACCGTAATACTGGATATTTTTTTCATAGGCCAGCTTTGCGTAATGATCAACCAAAGCCTGGGTAGCAACAGCCATGCCGCGCCAATCTTTTGGGAATCCCGAAGTGTCGTTATAAGGCTTAGTAAAGTACGCTAAACGTAATTGAGGTGCGCCATCGGTAGATACCAAGATTCCAGCCACTTTGAAACCACCATCACCCCTTGTGTAAACACCAAATGGGTATTTTTGGTTTGTTGCCAGCAACTGATCGACTACATCGTAAGTTGGTAGCGCAATCAGATCCAGACTAATCACGTTGCGATCCACTGCTTGACGCATATTGCGAATATCCTCAAGCGTAGTTTCATAGCTCTGTGCAGTGGTAAATCCATTTGAAGCGTAAATCTTTTCAGCCTTGCGATAGGTTTCCATCATCAAGTCTTGGGAATATTTACCAAATACCTTAGCAGTTGCACTTATATTAGGACTGCCAATTAATTCACCGGTAAGTTTTCCTGTTTTTGGATCAACAGGAATCATCCCTTGCACAACTTTGGTGGATTTAGTAATACCCAATTTTTTCAAGCCAGCGGAATTCACAATTCCTGTCAGAGTAGAGATGTTATTAACAAAAACAGGCTGATTCGGAAATGCTGCGTCTAATTGCGCAATTGTCAAAGGGCCATCAGTTAAAAAAGCATCCGCATACTCCGCCCCAATGATCCAGCCATTAAATGGTCGAGCCTCAGCCTTTAAGCGGCCTATGAGCTCCTGAGTTGTATGGGGAGGCTTCTTTGAAAAATAACCGAGATTAACGCCCAGAGTATTTTGAGCAATTAAAGTGAAGTGGCCCCAAGCATCAATAAAACCTGGGATTAAGGTTTGACCTTTTAAATCATGAATATCTGGATTTGCACCAGCTTCATTTAAAGCATCTTTCATACTGCCGGTATAGGAAATCTTCTTACCCTTCACCACTACCGCCTCAACATACTGTGGCTTATCACCCTCCATAGTCAGGATGTCACCATTGAAATATACGCTTGCACTACCAGCAAATACTTGAGTAGTCATTAATAGTAAGAAAGCGGATAAAGATATATTGAGGGTTTTCATGATTGAATCACTTATGAATGGATGCGGGGTTCTGTGGAGCAAGATTACTTAAGGCAAGGCCAACTAAAAACTGGATAGCCCATTATTACAAAAAGATAGCCCTAACCAACAAAAAACCACCCGAAGGTGGTTTAGTGGGGAAGCTTATTTTAAGAACTCTGCCGTCAGGTCATTTTGAGGGTATGGTAATTTATCAACCAGCCAAGTCTTCGTCTTTCCGGACTTAAATACTTCATTCAAATTAATCTCAATAAAGTTCGTACGATTTGCATAGTTTGCAATTTTCATACGATTATTTTTTAAGTCTTTGATATTGACCCACTGTGTGTAATCAGAAGTAATCTGCTTACCATCCATTGACCGAGCAACGCCAATAGGAATATCGACGTTATTTAACACATGGTCGGCGGCTTGCATTGCATCAGCGCTATTACTTGGCTGATACATAAACTGCTTTAAATAAGTCGCTCTCACAAAGCGAGATGGTGGAGTGTAATCTGCTGGTAAACCTAATAAGCCGCCGCCCTGTCCCAGTTCAGTTACATTGGTGCTGCCCACAGTTGCAGATGCTGTTCCAGTTGAGGTGAGCGATAGATAGTTACGCACATTGTTCAGGTGCCAGTCATAGGTTGGTGCATTGGTAAGCACTCCAGCAACATTATTGTGGATCATCATTTGACCCTTCACAAAT
>ERZ1034361.251-NODE-251-length-38808-cov-7.008908_pt1 | contig 38808 bp, 39 predicted proteins | sample MGYA00520617_ERZ1034361 | MGnify/ENA primary metagenome ERZ1034361 (study PRJEB33736, sample SAMEA104284507) | Azolla filiculoides | biome: Urban; feature: Water surface; material: Ditch water | place: Netherlands | collected 2015-10-28 | depth 0-0.1 m ...
CCTACTTTGGCAAAATATGCATGTGCCGGTCCAATCCCGGGATAATCCAACCCGGCAGAAATTGAGTAAGGTTCCGTAATTTGACCATCCTCATCTTGCATCAGCAATGTGCGAAAACCGTGAATAATTCCTACTGTTCCGATATTGATTGTCGCAGCTGTTTCTCCTGTTTCAACTCCCAATCCACCGGCTTCGGCAGAAATAATCTGAACACGCTCATCGTTTATATAATGATAATAAGTTCCCATGGCATTACTTCCTCCGCCCACACACGCCATCAGGTAATCAGGATAATCACGGCCAATCTGTTCCTGCAATTGCCATTTAATTTCCTCACTGATAACAGACTGAAAAAACCCAACCATATCAGGATAAGGGTGCGGCCCAACAGTAGAGCCGATAATATAAAAAGAGTCAGGATTTGAACACCAATAACGTATGGCTTCGTTGGTAGCATCTTTCAATGTCCAGTTGCCACTTGTAACAGGCTCAACAGTTGCACCCAACATGCGCATTTTCTGCACATTCAGAAACTGACGCTCTACATCAGTTTTTCCCATAAATACGATACATTCTAAACCCATCAATGCACAAGCGGTGGCAGTTGCCACACCATGCTGACCAGCTCCTGTTTCGGCAATAATACGGGTTTTACCCATGCGTTTTGCCAGCAGAATTTGTCCCAGCGCATTGTTGATTTTATGTGCTCCTGTATGATTCAGGTCTTCACGTTTCAGGAAGATTTGCGCACCGCCCACTTCACGGCTCATGCGGGCCGCGTGGTAGATGGGCGAGGGGCGACCCACAAAGTGGGCCAGCTCCGACTTGAATTCGGCAATGAATTCGGGGTCGTGCTGGTACTTGGCGTAGGCGTCTTTGAGTTCGTTGATGGCGTGGGTCAGCGTCTCGGAGACAAAGCTGCCGCCGTATTTGCCGAAGTGACCGCTGAGGTCGGGTTGGGCGTAGTCAAACATTTAATTCAGTCCTGCAAGGGCGTTGGTCGGCGGCGCGCACGGCGGCGACAAACTGGTTGATTTTGATGGGGTCTTTTACGCCTTTGAGGGCGTTGCCCTGGGCGTCTGTGGCTTCGACGCCCGAGCTGATATCTACGGCCAGGCTGTTACAGCGTGGCCGTAGCTGGGCAATACCGTCGCCCACGTTTGCAGCATGTAGTCCACCACTCAAGACGAGGTGAGCGTTGACGCTTGGAGGAAGAAGTGACCAATTGAATACCTTGCCGCCACCACCGAAACCCTCAACATGGGCGTCCAGCAGAATGGCTTTTGCGTTGGAAAAGTCGTGCGCGTATTTTACGAGGTCGAAAGCAGCCGCGCCGTGACCCAGGGGAATTCGCGCCGCACGAAGGTACGCGCAGCCGGTAGCGCGGGCCGCCGCGTCGCAGTCGGCAGGCGTTTCGTCGCCATGAAATTGCAGCGTGGCTCCCGGCACCAAGGCGCAAGCAGCCTCAATGTCGGCAAGTGGGGCATTCACAAACAGAAGCACCGGTGACACAAAGGCTGGCAAGCGGCGCGCCAGTTCGCCCGCACGCTGGGCACTCACCGCACGCGGACTCTTGGCGTACAGCACAAAGCCAATCGCATCGGCACCGGCCTGTACTGCGGCGTCCAAATCCTGTTCGCGCGTAAGGCCGCAGATTTTGATGCGCGTGCGAACAGGAACCGTCGCATCCGTGGGGGTCTGAATTCCGCCGCCGGGCCGCCCCAAGGCGGATTGCGCCCCCTCGGGGGGCAGCGCAGCAGACGCAGTCGCAAGCGTGGGGGTCTTATCTTTCATGGGAGGGCATCATACGCAGGCGTGCGCTCGGGCATGCCCCAGCGCGCGTCGTAACGTGGCCCCAAAAAGTAGAGCCCATCGGGTGAAAAGGTAGGCGCTGCGGCGCGTCGGTCGCGCGCGGCCAGTACCTCGGCCATCCAGCTAGCCGGCTTGTTGCCCTGGCCGACTTGCACCAGGCAACCCATGATGTTGCGAATCATGTGGTGCAAGAACGCGTTCGCCTCGAATTCAATGCGCCAGTACGCGCCGCGCTTGTGCAGATCAATCCGCAGCAAGTTTTTGACCGGGCTAAGCGCCTGGCATTGCGACGCGCGGAAGGATGTGAAGTCGTGTTCGCCCAACAAGATGTCGGCGGCCTCACGCATGGCAGCCTGATCGAGCTCGCGAAAACTCCAGCCTACGCGGCCCACTTCCACGCTGGGCCTAATGGGCGACTCCAGCAACACATAGGCGTAACGCCGCGAGGTGGCCGATGCGCGGCAATGGAATTCGGTGGTGGTCGGAACCGCCCATTGCACGGCGATATCGCGTGGCAGGTTGGCATTGGTGCCGCGCACCCAGGCATAGGGCGTGCGGTCACATGGGGTATCGAAATGCACCACCTGCATGAGCGCGTGTACGCCCGCATCGGTGCGGCCCGCACACAGGGTCGACACCTTTTGTGCGGTGAAGGTGCCGAGCGCTTTTTCCAGCTTGTCCTGAACGGTCTGCCCCGAAGGCTGGCTTTGCCAGCCCTGGTAGGTGTTTCCGTTGTAGCTGACGCCTAACGCAACTCTCACGCCAATACCCAAGCCATGGCTGGGGCGCCGTTCCGGGCTCCCAAAGGATCAGCTCAGGTTGGCCAGTGCGCGTTGGGCACGCTCACGCAAGTCGCCACTGGCTTCGGCTACGACTTCTTCGATCAGCGCGCGCGCGCCGTCGTGATCGCCGATGGAGACAAACTCTTCTGCCAGTGCCAACTTGGTTTCCAGGGAATTGTCAGCCGGCTCAGCCGATGCATCTGCACCGGCGGGGCCACTCACGTCTCCCAGGTCCAGAGACAAAGAGCCCAGATCGAACTCCAGCATGCCGTCATCAGACTTGGCTGAGACTGCGGGTGGCACGACCGGTGCGGGTGATGTATCCAATGGCTCCAAGTCTGGCAGCTCGGCTACGGGTGCTTCCGCTTTACCGGGAGCTTCCAGTTCCAGGTTGCCCAGCTCGCCCAAATCAAGAGACATTTCAGGAATCAAGGAGCCGGGTTCCGTTGCCTTGTCCGCTTCCGATTCGACTTCGGCGGTCAGCGGAGTCAGCTCATCGGCTCCAGTAACATCAAAGTCCAGTTGGTTGGTATCAATGGCTACCGCCGCTGCGGCCTCGGGGGGCACTTCGCTCGCCGCAGGAGACAACGGGGCGGGAGAAGAAAACTCTTCTGAAGAGAAGTCCAGATCAAGGTCCAGATCCGTAGAAGCAGCAGCGGGTTGCGCATCAATCTGCAGGGTCGCCTGGGTGTCGTCTGCGGCTTCGGGTGCCGCTGCTTCGGATTCGCTATCTCCCGAACCACCAGGTTGGTACAGCGGATTTTCGGGGTCGATGGTCAGACCGGTTTCGCAAATGCGCGCCCAATCCGGGCTGTCCGCGCCCGCCAATGCGAGGGCCGTGGTCGCTGCGGTCTGGTATGACGCCGTGTCTTTGCGCTTGGCGTAGATCTCAAGCAGTTTGGTGTGAATGGCCAGCCGTTCTGGGTTGGCGGGCAGCGCCGCCTTCAGAATGTCTTCGGCCTGCATGTCGCGGCCATAAGCCAGGTACACATCGGCTTCGGCAACCGGGTCCACATCATCATGGGCGTCGGTGGCGCCATTCGAATAGCCCATCGACGACGAGCCGCCCGTTCCATCGCTGGAAGTGTCCACTTGTTGGCCACCGGTGCCGCCAAAGAACGATTCCTGGGGCATTTTGCTTTCCAGGAATGAGCTATCCACCGTAGGCATGGCCTTGCGGGCTCGGATACGGCGGTACAGCGCATACCCGCCCAACAAGGCCAGCAAGCCTCCGCCGGCCAGCGGCAGCGTGGGGTCTTCCAACAACTGATCAACCAGGCTGGGTTCAGGAGCGGGAACCGGCGGCGCCACAGGCGCTGCGGGCTTAGACGCCGCAACAGCAGGCGCACTGGCAACGGGGGTCGCGACGGGCGCCGGTGCAGGCTCGGAAGCCGGGAGTTTGGGCGCTGCCACCGGAACCGCCGGGGCGGCTTGGGCGGTGGATGCCGGTGCGGCCGGTGCGGCCGGGGCTTTGGCGCTGGCAGAACTCAGCTTTTTCAGGTCTTCAATGTTCTTGGCCAATTCGGCCGCTCGGGTCGCGGCTTCCGCATCGGCACGTTCCTTGGCGATCTTGGCTTCTTCTGCCTTGGACTTCACTGCACCCTTGGATAGCGTCAGTTTGTCGGCGGCCGCAGCGGCAGCCTTTTTGTCTTCAACCTTGGCGTCTACGCTACCGGTGGCTTTGCGGTTGGGGGCTTCCACCGCCGTTTTGGGTGCGTTGGTAGCCAGGTTGCGACGGAACTCATTGAAGTCTTTGCTCTGGGCAACAACAATTTGAGAAGCTTCGGCCGTGGGGACCGATTTCGCTTGTTCGGAACTGGGCACATTCAACACCGCGCCCGAGCGCAAGCGGTTGAGGTTGCCTTGCGAGAAGGCGTCGGGATTAGAGCGAATCAGGGCCACCAGCATCTGGTCCAGAGACACGTCGCTGGCTTTGGTGCTCAACGCGATCTTGCTCGCGGAATCACCCGGTTTGACCACCACTTGCTGCGCATTGCTGCTTTCCGCTTTGACGGGTGCCTTGGCTACGGGGGCCGCAGGCGCTGCACTCGCAGCAGGCTGCTTGGCCGGTGTATTGGCGTGGACTTCCGGGGCCGGCTGAGGCGCAACCGGTTTGGCCGGCACAGCAACAGGCGTCGGTGCCGGGGCTGCAACTTGCGGCAAAGTAGGCGCTGGCGCTACCGGCTGCTTGAGCGAAGGGGGATCAAACAGCATCGTGAAGTCGCGCACGATACGTCCGGAAGACCAGGTGGCCTCCAAAATCATGTCGACAAACGGGTCGTTAATGGGGCGATCGCTACTGAGCTTGATGTAGGCGCGGCCATCGGGACGGCGTGCCAGCGTGGCTTGCAAGCCCGTCATGACGGCGTTGTATTCCAAACCTGCGGCGACAAAGGCTGCAGGCGATGCCGGGTTGGCTCTGAGCGTGGCAGCTTCTTCGGCAGTGATGCTGGGCACATCAATTTCGGCCCGTAGTGCCTCGCCGAGTGACGACTGAACGGATATGCGACCCAGCGACAGGGCGGCAACTTCAGTTGCAGAAAACCCGAGCAGTGCAATGGCAGCTGCTGCGACAACGTTTTTCCGCCAACGATGTGACTTATCGATCAATTTATGAGCCTCCGGTGCTCAGGCTAGCCGTCTGTATGGGGCCTATGCGGCAACACAAAGCCTGACTCTAAAAAACTAAAAAGTACCATAACATCAATGTCTTAGACTGACAAGCTCATGAAGCTTATAAGTTTGTAAGCGCCCGTGGTCAGGTTCTGTTCAAGCCTTTGATGTTGCCATATGACAACGCCCCCGGGCGCCTGACGGTTCCCGGGGGCGTTGGAGGTTCGCTTTGGCTTACGCGTCTAGCAAGATGCGCAGCATACGGCGCAGCGGCTCGGCAGCGCCCCACAGCAGTTGGTCGCCAATCGTGAACGCACCCAAGTATTCCGGACCCATGGCCATCTTGCGGATGCGGCCTACGGGGATGGTCATGGTGCCGGTCACGGCCACAGGCGTCAGATCCTTGATGGTGGCTTCGCGGGTGTTGGGCACTACTTTGACCCACTGGTTGTCGGCGGCGATCATGGCTTCGATATCGGCCACGGGCACGTCTTTCTTCAGCTTGAAGGTCAGCGCCTGGCTGTGGCAGCGCATGGCGCCCACGCGCACGCAGAAACCGTCCACCGGGGTTTCCACCGAACCAAAGTTGGCCCCTTGGCCCAGAATCTTGTTGGTCTCAGCCTGCCCCTTCCACTCTTCCTTGGACATGCCGTTGCCCAGATCCTTGTCGATCCAGGGAATCAGCGAGCCTCCCAGCGGCACGCCGAAATTAGCAGTCTCGGAAGCGGTCAGTGCGCGTTGCTTGGCGATCACCTTGCGGTCGATTTCCAGAATGGCGCTCTTGGGGTCGTCCAGCATGGAGCGCACTTCGGCGTTCAGCGTGCCGTATTGGGTCAGCAGTTCGCGCATGTGCTGAGCGCCGCCGCCCGATGCAGCCTGGTAAGTCTGGGTGGACATCCACTCCACCAACCCCGCCTTGTACAGCGCGCCCACGCCCATCAGCATGCAGCTCACGGTGCAGTTGCCGCCAATCCAGTTCTTGCCGCCGTTGGCGAGCGCGTTCTTGATGACCGGCATATTGACGGGGTCGAGAATGATGACCGCGTCTTTTTCCATGCGCAGGGTGCTTGCTGCGTCAATCCAGTGGCCGTTCCAGCCGGCAGCGCGCAGCTTGGGGAACACTTCGGTGGTGTAGTCACCGCCCTGGGCGCTGATGATGATGTCGCAACGCTTGAGCGCATCGATGTTGAATGCGTCTTGCAGTGTGGTTTCGTTTTTGGCTTGCGCGGGGGCTTTGCCACCCGAATTGGAAGTGGAGAAGAACAGGGGTTCGATCAAGTCGAAGTCGCCCTCTTGCACCATACGGTCCATCAACACCGAGCCGACCATGCCACGCCAGCCGACCAAACCTACCAACTTGCTCATTTCATCGCCCTTTCAAATAAAGAAAACAGTGCCTTAACCTGACGCTTGCAGACTGTTTGCCCGGCTCGTCTGGCCGGGAGGGGCGCACGACGAACCAGGCTGGATCAGCCCTTAATGGTCGTGGTTTTGGAGGAAGTTGCACGCACAAACACACCGGCCTTGGCGGCAGGTGCGCGGTTCAGAGTGAACGTGTGGGCGTGAAACATGGGGTCGGATTGTATCGGATGCCGCTTTGCGCTGGGCTTACAAAGCGAAAAGGCCTCAAAAGGCCTTTTCGATGGAAGCTGCCAGCCTTCAAGGCGCCCGCGGCGGGCGCCTGAACGTGCTGTTAGCCGAGCGCCTTCAGCACCGCATCACCCATCTGAACGGTACTGACCTTGGTGGTGCCTTCGCTGTAAATGTCGGCGGTACGCAGGCCTTGTTGCAGCACCTTTTGCACAGCGGCTTCAATGCGTTGGGCGGCGGCTTCCTGGTTCAGGCTGAAGCGCAGCATCATGGCCGCGCTCAGGATGGTGGCCAGCGGGTTGGCAATGCCCTTGCCGGCGATGTCGGGCGCGCTGCCGTGGCTGGGTTCGTACAGACCCTGGTTCTGGCTGTTCAGGCTGGCCGAGGGCAGCATGCCGATGGAACCGGTCAGCATGGAAGCTTCGTCACTCAGGATGTCGCCAAACATGTTGCCGGTAACTAGCACGTCAAACTTCTTGGGTGCCTTGACCAGTTGCATGGCGGCGTTGTCCACCAGCATGTGGTCCAGTTCCACGTCGGGGTATTGCTGGCCGATTTCGACCATCACGTCTTTCCAGAGTTGCGAGGTTTCCAGCACGTTGTTCTTGTCCACGCTGGTCACGCGCTTGCTGCGCTTTTGGGCGGCCTGGAAGGCGACGTGGGCAATGCGCTCGATTTCGGGGCGGCTGTAGCGCATCGTGTCAAAGGCTTCTTCCGCGCCGGGGAAGTGGCCATCGGTGGCGATGCGGCGGCCACGCGGCTGGCCGAAATAGATGTCGCCGGTCAGCTCGCGGATGATGAGGATGTCCAGGCCGGCAATCAGTTCCGGCTTCAGGCTGGACGCGCCCACCAGTTGCTCATAGCAAATGGCCGGGCGGAAGTTGGCAAAAAGCCCCAAGTTCTTGCGCAGACCCAGAATGGCTTGCTCAGGGCGCAGGGGGCGGTCCAGCTTGTCGTATTTCCAGTCGCCCACAGCACCGAACAGCACGGCGTCGGCAGCCTTGGCCAAATTGAGGGTGGATTCCGGCAGTGGGTGGCCGTGGGCCTCGTAAGCCGCACCGCCAACCAGTGCGGTTTCCATTTCCAGCGGCAGTTCCAGCGCGTTCAAGACCTTGACGGCCTCGGCAACGATTTCGGTTCCGATGCCATCACCGGGAAGTACTGCAATTTTCATAAGGGTTCCTGTTATTTACTTGAGTGCGTAGGCGCGTTCGACTTTGGCAACGCGCGTAATGAAATGTTCGTACCAGCGCTCTCTGCCGGTCTCCTGGGCGATGCGGTGCTCGGCGTTGGACTTCCATGCCCGGATGCTTGTCTCGTCTTGCCAGTAGGACACCGTGATGCCGAATCCATCGGCATCACGGGTGCTCTCTGCGCCCAGAAAACCCGGCTGCTCCGCTGCGAGTTCGACCATGCGATCTGCGGCTTGGGCGTAACCCGCCGGGTCCGCCGCTGCGCGTTGATTGGAAAAAATCACAGCGTAGTAGGGCGGCGCCGGCAGCGGGGCGAAGCGCGAAGCGGTCATGGCGCCTTAGCTCACCATGCTGCGCGCCAGCCAGGGCTTTTGTGTCAGGCGTTCGGCTTCAAAGGCCTTGATCTTGTCGGCATGGCGCAGGGTCAGGCCGATATCGTCCAGACCGTTGAGCAGGCAGTACTTGCGGAACGCCTGCACGTCGAAGGCAATTTCTTCGCCTTGCGGTTTGATGATGACCTGGCGTTCCAGATCAATCGTGAGCTGGTAGCCGGGGAAGGCCAGCGCTTCATTGAACAACTGGTCCACCTGGGCCTCGCTCAGCACGATGGGCAGCAGGCCATTCTTGAAACAGTTGTTGAAGAAAATGTCCGCAAAGCTAGGCGCAATGACGGCACGAAAGCCGTATTGGTCAATGGCCCAGGGCGCGTGCTCGCGGCTGGAGCCGCAACCGAAGTTTTTGCGTGCCAACAGGATGGAGGCGCCTGCATAGCGGGGCTGGTTCAGCACGAAGTCGGGGTTGGGCTTGCGGCTGGCGATGTCCTGGCCGGGGTAGCCCGCGTCCAGGTAGCGCCACTCGTCAAACAGGTTGGGTCCGAAACCGGTTTTGCGGATGGACTTGAGAAACTGTTTCGGAATGATGGCGTCCGTGTCCACGTTCTCGCGGTCCATCGGGGCCACCAGGCCCTTGTGCAAGGTAAAGGATTTCATTTTTTTACGGATTCCTCAATTTTTTCGCCGGCTTTTTTCAGGTCCTGGCCCATGCCCTTGACGGTGTTGCATCCGGTCAGGAAAACCATGGTCGCTGCGAGTAACAGGGCGGTAATGCTTTTCATGGCGTGCTCCTTTAGCTGAATTTGCGGACGTCGACAAAGTGGCCGTGAATGGCAGCGGCGGCGGCCATGGCAGGGCTTACCAGATGGGTGCGTCCGCCGGCGCCCTGGCGGCCTTCGAAGTTGCGGTTGCTGGTGGAAGCGCAGCGTTCACCGGGTTCCAGGCGGTCGGCGTTCATGGCCAGGCACATGGAGCATCCGGGTTCGCGCCACTCAAAGCCGGCGGCCTTGAAGATTTCGTGCAGCCCTTCGCGCTCGGCCTGGTCTTTCACCAGACCGGAGCCGGGCACCACCAGCGCCAGCTTGATGTTCTTGGCCACTTTCTGGCCCAGGTTTTTCACCACGGCAGCGGCTTCGCGCATGTCTTCAATGCGGCTGTTGGTGCAGGAGCCGATGAACACCTTGTCGACAAAAATATCGTTCAGGGGTTTGCCGGGTTCCAGTCCCATGTAGGTCAGCGCACGCTCAATGGCGCCGCGCTTGTTGGTGTCTTTTTCCTTATCCGGGTCCGGCACGGTAGCGTCCACGCCCAGCACCATTTCGGGCGAGGTACCCCAGGTGACTTGCGGCACGATCTGGCTGGCGTCAAGTTCCACCACGGCATCGAAATGCGCGCCGGTGTCGGAGTGCAGCGTCTTCCAATAGGCCACGGCCTGATCCCATTCCACTGCGGCGGCGGCTTCGTTGGCCGCATTTGCGCCGGGCGCCAGGGGGCGGCCCTTGACGTAATCAATAGTCTTTTCGTCAACCGCCACCAGCCCGGCGCGCGCGCCGGCTTCGATGGCCATGTTGCACACGGTCATGCGGCCTTCCATGCTGAGCGAGCGAATCGCGGAACCACCGAACTCGATGGTGTAGCCGGTGCCGCCTGCCGTGCCGATCCTGCCAATGATGGCCAGCACGATGTCCTTGGCGGTGACGCCCTTGGCAACGCTGCCTTCCACTTTGACCAGCATGTTCTTCGCCTTCTTGGCGAGTAGGGTTTGCGTGGCCATGACATGCTCCACCTCGCTGGTGCCAATGCCATGCGCCAACGCGCCAAATGCGCCGTGGGTGGAAGTGTGGCTGTCACCGCAGACTACGGTCATGCCGGGCAGGGTGGCGCCGTTTTCCGGGCCGATGACGTGCACGATGCCCTGGCGCTTGGACAGGAACGGAAAGTAGGCCGCAGAGCCGAATTCTTTGATGTTGTGGTCCAGCGTGGTGACTTGTTCCTTGCTGGTCGGGTCGGTAATGCCGTCGTAGCCCAGTTCCCAGCCGGTGGTTGGCGTGTTGTGGTCGGCGGTTGCCACGATCGAGCTGATGCGCCAGACCTTACGGCCGGCTTCGCGCAGGCCTTCAAAGGCCTGGGGGCTGGTGACTTCATGGACCAGGTGGCGGTCGATGTAGAGGACGGAAGTGCCGTCTTCTTCGGTGTGGACGACGTGCTCGTCCCAGAGTTTGTCGTACAGGGTGCGACTCATGAAGGTCCTTTGCGTTCGGTACAAAAATGCTATCGTGCACCGGTTTTTAAACTGGTACAAGAAGATAAATTATCCTGGTATAAATTCCACCATGAAAGACTCGGATCCACGCGCCCTGCTGGGTACCTTTATTCGTGCCCACCGCGAGCGACTGCCTTTGCCGGCCAAGGCGACGGGGCGCAGGCGCACGCCGGGTTGGCGGCGTGAAGAACTGGCAGAGGCCACCGGTGTCGGGGTGACCTGGATTACCTGGCTGGAACAGGGGCGCAATGTATCCGCCTCGCCCGCCGCGCTGGCCCGCCTGGCCGATGCGCTGCTGCTGAACCCGGCCGAGCGGGCCTCCTTGTTTGATCTGGCGGGCCGGCGTGACCCGATAACGCCCAACGCGCTGCAAATGGATGTTCCGGACCATGTCCTGGCGCTGCCCGGCCTGATGCAGGTGCCGGCGTATTTGCTTGATCATTTATGGACGGCGCGGGCCTGGAACGCAGAGGCCGCGGCCTTGTTCAAGGGCTGGCTCGATGAGGGGCGCGACCGCAACCTGTTGCGCTTTGTATTTCTGACACCCGAGGCCCAAACCCTGATTGCCGACTGGGCCGAGCGCGCCCAGCGTCTGGTGGCGGAGTTTCGTGCCGACTTCAGCCGCAGGCCACGCGATGAAGCGATGCAGGCGCTGATTGATGAACTGTCAGAGCGCAGCGCGCTATTCACCAAGATGTGGCGTGAACAGACGGTTTTGCACCGCGAGGGGGGTGAGCGCCGCTTTCAGGGTCACGATGGCGGTCTGAGGCGCTACGTGCAAACCACGTTGCTGGTGGCATCGCAAACCGAGTGCAAGCTGGTGTGCCTAGCCCCGTTGCCTTCGAGTTAAAGCTGGCGACAGACGTAAAAAAGCCCGCCGGGGCCATGCCAGGGCGGGCTTTCGGGGCGGGTGTGCTTAGCGCTGAGCGATCGGCAGCACGTCGCGCTTCACCGAACCGGTGAACAACTGGCGGGGACGACCGATCTTGTACTCGGGGTCGCCAATCATTTCGTTCAACTGGGCAATCCAGCCGACGGTACGTGCCAGCGAGAAGATCGCGGTGAACAGGCTGACGGGGATGCCGATAGCGCGTTGCACGATGCCGGAGTAGAAGTCCACGTTGGGGTAGAGCTTGCGCTGGACGAAGTAATCGTCTTCCAGGGCAATCTTTTCCAGGGCCATGGCCAGCTTGAACAGCGGGTCGTTTTCCAGGCCCAGAGCGGTCAGCACTTCCTTGCAGGTTTCCTGCATCAGCTTGGCGCGCGGGTCGTAGTTCTTGTACACGCGGTGACCGAAGCCCATCAGCTTGACGCCGGAGTTCTTGTCCTTCACCTGGTTCATGAATTCGCCAACCTTGGCCACGCCGCCCATCTTCTGGATGTCTTCCAGCATGTTCAGGCAGGCTTCGTTGGCGCCACCGTGCGAGGGGCCCCACAGGCAGGCCACGCCGGCTGCGATGGCAGCAAACGGGTTGGTGCCGGAAGAACCGCACAGACGCACGGTCGAAGTGGACGCGTTTTGCTCGTGGTCAGCGTGCAGGATGAAGATGCGGTCCAGCGCGCGCTCGATCACGGGGTTCACCACGTAGTCTTCGCAAGGCGTAGCAAACATCATGTGCATGAAGTTGCCGGCGTAGCTCAGGTTGTTCTTGGGGTACATGTAGGGCTGGCCTGCGCTGTACTTGTATGCCATCGCCACGAGCGTGGGCATCTTGGCGATCAGACGGATCGCGGAGATTTCACGGTGCTCGGGGTTATTGATGTCGGTGCTGTCGTGGTAGAAGGCCGACAGGGCACCCACCAGGCCGGTCATGATGGCCATGGGGTGGGCATCGCGACGGAAACCGCGCAGGAAGAATTGCATCTGCTCGTTGACCATGGTGTGGTTGGACACACGCTTGGTGAACTCGGCCTTGCCGGCTTCGTTCGGCAGGTTTCCGTACAGCAACAGGTGGCAGGTTTCCATGAAGTCGCAGTTCACGGCCAATTGCTCGATGGGGTAGCCGCGGTACAGCAACTCACCCTTGTCACCGTCGATGTAGGTGATGGCCGACTGGCACGAAGCCGTGGACAAAAAGCCCGGGTCGTAGGTAAACATGCCGGTCTGGGCATACAGCTTGCGGATGTCAATGACGTCCGGACCTACGGAACCCTGGTAGACCGGGAGGTCTACGCTCGGGGCGCCGTTACTGAACGACATGGTGGCTTTGTTGTCAGCTAGTTTCATCTTTCGCCTTTCAGAGAGGTACTCTCAACATTTTTAAAACTTCACGCACATCTTCGGTATCGAGCTGGGCGTCAACCTGAGCGAGCGATTTCCGTGCCAGATGCACGTCGAGCAAGTCGTTATCGCTTAAATCCATTAGCGCACCCAAGGCATTCGCCTGCCTTACGGTCAGGGTGGCGCTGAAGCGACCGAAAAAACGCTCAATGAACAAATCGTTCTCCAGCAGGCCGCGGCGGCAACGCCACTGCAACTTGCTCAGAGCCCGTTCGTCGATGAGGGTGTCTTCGGTCACAGTTTCCCTTTAGACGGTACGCATGACCATCATTTCCTTGATCTTGCCAATCGCCTTGGTGGGGTTCAAACCCTTGGGGCAGACTTCGACACAATTCATGATGGTGTGGCAGCGGAACAGGCGGTAGGGATCTTCCAGGTTGTCCAGACGCTCGGCAGTTGCCTGGTCACGGCTGTCGGCCAGGAAACGGTAGGCCTGCAACAGACCAGCCGGGCCGACAAACTTGTCGGGGTTCCACCAGAAGCTCGGGCACGAAGTGGAGCAACTGGCGCACAGAATGCACTCGTACAGGCCGTTGAGCTCTTCACGCTCTTCGGGGCTCTGCAGACGTTCCTTATCGGGAGGCACGGTGCCATTGATCAGGTACGGCTTGATGGAGTTGTACTGCTTGAAGAACTGGGTCATGTCGACGATCAGGTCGCGAATGACGGGCAGTCCGGGCAGGGGCTTCAGAACAATCTTGCCGGGCAGCGTCAGCATGTTGGTCAGGCAGGCCAGACCGTTCTTGCCGTTGATGTTCATGGCGTCCGAACCGCACACGCCTTCGCGGCAGGAGCGGCGGAAGGAGATGGTGGGGTCAATGGCCTTGAGCTTCATCAGGGCGTCGAGCAGCATGCGCTCGTTGCCATCGAGTTCCACCTCGATGTCCTGCATGTAGGGCTTGGCGTCCTTGTCCGGATCGTAGCGGTAGATGGAGAAAGTGCGTTTGGTCATATTCGTGATCTCGCGGTGTTGTTCGCTATCGGGCGCTTTAGAACGTACGGACCTTGAGGGGCACGGAGTCCACGGTCAAGGGCTTCATCTGGACGGGCTTGTACGACAGGCGGTTGCCTTCGCTGTACCACAGGGTGTGCTTGTGCCACTCTTTGTCATTACGGCCGTTGGGGAACTCGGCCGAGTCAGCGTAGTCGTCCACGGTGTGGGCGCCACGGCTTTCGTGACGGGCAGCGGCGGACACGATGGTGGCCTGTGCGGCTTCGATCAGGTTGTCCACTTCCAGCGCTTCGATACGGGCGGTGTTGAACACCTTGGACTTGTCTTTCAGGTTGACGGCGGCCACGCGCTTGCGCAGTTCGGCGACCTTGACCACGCCTTCGTCCATGCTCTTCTGGGTGCGGAACACGCCGGCGTGTTGCTGCATGGTGGAGCGGATGTCGTTGGCCACGTCTTGCGCGTATTCGCCGCTGGCGGCATTGTCCAGACGGGACAGGCGGGCCAGTGTGCGATCGGCTGCGTCTTTGGGCAGGTCCTTGTGCTCTTTGCTCTTCTTGGCGAAGTCAACGATGTGGTTACCGGCAGCGCGGCCGAACACCAGCAAGTCGAGCAGGGAGTTGGTGCCCAGGCGGTTGGCGCCGTGCACCGACACGCAGGAGCATTCACCCACGGCGTACAGGCCGTTGATGACCTGGTTGTGCACGTCGCCGTTTTGCACCACGACCTGGCCATTGATGTTGGTGGGGATGCCACCCATCTGGTAGTGAATGGTCGGCACGACCGGGATCGGCTCTTTGGTGATATCGACGTTGGCAAAGTTGTGGCCAATTTCGAACACCGAAGGCAGACGCTTCATGATGGTTTCGGCACCGAGGTGGTCGAGCTTCAAGAGCACGTGGTCCTTGTTCGGACCGCAGCCACGGCCTTCCTTGATTTCCTGGTCCATCGAGCGGGACACGAAGTCGCGTGGAGCCAAGTCTTTCAGGGTGGGCGCATAGCGCTCCATGAAGCGCTCGCCGTTGCTGTTCAGCAAAATGGCGCCTTCGCCACGGCAGCCTTCGGTCAGCAGAACGCCCGCACCGTGCACGCCGGTGGGGTGGAACTGCCAGAATTCCATGTCTTCCAGCGGGATGCCGGCGCGTGCCGCCATGCCCAGACCGTCGCCGGTGTTGATGAAGGCATTGGTGGAAGCCGCGAAGATACGTCCTGCACCGCCGGTGGCCAGCAGTGTGGTCTTGGCTTGCAGAATGTGCACGTCGCCCGTTTCCATCTCGAGGGCGGTCACGCCGACCACGTCGCCTTCAGCGTCGCGAATCAGGTCAAGGGCCATCCACTCCACGAAGAAGCTGGTCTTGGCAGCCACGTTTTGCTGGTACAGCGTGTGCAACATGGCGTGGCCGGTACGGTCGGCAGCGGCGCAGGCGCGCTCTACAGCCTTTTCACCGTAGTTGGCGGTGTGGCCGCCGAACGGACGCTGGTAAATCGTGCCATCGGGGTTGCGGTCGAACGGCATGCCCATGTGCTCCAGGTCGTACACGACCTTGGGTGCTTCACGGCACATGAATTCGATCGCATCCTGGTCGCCGAGCCAGTCGGAGCCCTTGACGGTGTCGTAGAAGTGGTAGTGCCAGTTGTCGTCGTTCATGTTGCCCAGGGACGCGCCGATACCGCCTTGCGCGGCCACCGTGTGCGAGCGGGTGGGGAACACTTTGGACAAAACTGCCACGTTCAAACCGGCACGTGCCAGTTGGAGCGAAGCGCGCATGCCGGAGCCGCCGGCGCCGACGATAACAACGTCAAATTTGCGTTTGGTAACTTGGTAAGCCATGTGTGTGCCTATGTGTTGGATGCTGGTTATTCGGGGCGATCAGAGACGCCACAAAACCTGAACAGCCCAGCCGGCACAACCGACGAGCCAGACGATGGAGAGAACCTGCAAGGACAGGCGCACGGAGACGGGCTTGACGTAGTCCATCCAGATGTCGCGGATACCGATCCAGGCGTGGTAGAGCAGGGCGATGATGACCACAAAGGTCAGGAACTTCATCCACTGGGCAGAGAAGATGCCGGCCCATTTGTCGTAGCCCATCGGGCCTTTAGAGAAGATGACCTGTTCCAGCAGGACCAAGGTGAAAAGCGCCATCAGCGCTGCGGTGACGCGCTGGGCCAGCCAGTCACGCAGACCGTAATGGGCGCCGGTAGCGAGGCGTTTGGAGCCGTAGTTAACTGCCATTTGGGTTTCCTTGTAAGAGGTTTGCAGAGATTAGTACAGGCCGAAGAGCTTGGCGCCCAAAGCTGCGGTCAGCAGCAGGGAAACGGTCAGCACAGCCAGCGCAGAAGAGCGACCGAATTGCTTGGTCACGGCATCGTGGTTCACGTCCATCCAGAGGTGGCGCATGCCGGCCGCGAAGTGGTGCAGGTAGGACCAGATGATGCCCAGTGCCGCCAGCTTCACAAACCAGCCGGGCACAAAGCCGATGCCGGCGCTGAACACATGGGTGAAGCGGGCAAACGAAATTTCAGAAGAAACCGAGGTGTCAAACATCCAGATGATGAAGGGCATCAGCACAAAGAGGATGGCGCCGCTAACGCGGTGCAGAATGGACACGATGCCGGCGGGCGGGAGTGTGTAGGTGGGGAGGTCAGAAATCGCGTTGATGTTGCGGAATTCAGGCCGCTTGGCGCGGCTGGACGATGCGAGGTCGGTCATGAATTGCTTTCTATTTGGAGATGTAACGGCAATGTAATTATTACGCGGAGAAGCAAAATTCTATTGCACCGCATCATTCTGACATTGGTCTTGCATAGCTGGCTTTCAGTTCAAACTATTTTGATAGAAATGGGTGTCGGTCAGGTACAGACCACGCCGCAATTCCATGGCTACATCGTTGTACGTGTAGGCGATCCGCTCGACGCTGAGCAACGGGGTTTGCGTGCTCGTCTTAAGCAGGGCGCATTGTTCCTCATCCGGCAGCACGGCGCGAATTTTTTCTGCAGCACGTACCATGGGTACACCGAACTCGGTTTCGAATAGCGCGTACATGGGGCCCTGGTAGGCGCGCAGCCGTTCGGCAGTCAGTCCCTTGAAGGTCGTGCCGGGTAACCACAGGTCTTCCAGAATGGTGGGGCGGGAGGCGAAAGAGAGAACGCGGCGCACCTGCAGCACCGACTCGCCCTGGCGAATCGACAGCAACTTGGCAATGTCGGCGGAGGCGCGAACACGTTTGCAATCGACGATTTCGCGCTGCGCCGGTCCTTCGCTTTGCAAGTCGCCGCTGTCGGGCAACAGGCGCAGAAAGCGGTACTGCACGTGCTGCTCCGCGTGGGTGGCTACAAAAGTGCCCTTGCCCTGGCGGCGCACCAATAGATTTTCGGAGGCCAACTCATCAATGGCCTTGCGCACGGTCCCTTGGCTCACCTTGTAGCGCGCGGCCAGATCCATCTCGCTGGGAATGGCGGTGCTGGGCTTCCACTCGCCGGACTGCAGGCTTTGCAGGATGAGTGTTTTGATTTGTTGATAAAGCGGGCTGAATGCGGGAGTGAGCGGCGCAGGCGCAACAACGGCGGGGTCTGCTGGAACCCCGCTCAGGGCGGAATCGGCTGCTGTATTCATCAAATTTGGGCCCGTCAAACGCGGTTCGAAGTCAGTCTCAAGTCAGTCTTCAAATTTTTCGCAATCATATCTTATATAAGACATAAGACAAATTGACTTGGGCGATAAATCAAGGGTAAACTCTTGGTCGATCTGCAGGGCTCAAACCGTGTTGCTTGGGCTCTGGATAGTCCCCGTTTCATAACCTTCCTGGAGTACCACCATGAGCAAAAAGCCTGTTCGCGTCGCCGTTACCGGAGCCGCCGGTCAAATCGGATATGCCCTTCTGTTCCGCATCGCCTCCGGCGAAATGCTGGGCAAAGACCAGCCCGTCATTCTGCAATTGCTCGAAATTCCGGATGAAAAAGCCCAGAACGCGCTGAAGGGCGTGATCATGGAACTGGAAGACTGCGCATTCCCGCTGCTGGCCGGCATCGAAGCCCACAGCAACCCCGAAGAAGCTTTCAAAGACACCGACTACGCTTTGCTGGTGGGTGCGCGTCCCCGTGGCCCCGGCATGGAGCGCGCCGACCTGCTGGCCGCCAACGCTGCCATCTTCACCGTGCAAGGCAAGGCCCTGAACAAGGTTGCCAGCCGCAATGTGAAGGTTCTGGTCGTCGGCAACCCCGCCAACACCAATGCCTACATCGCCATGAAGTCGGCTCCCGATCTGCCCGCAAAGAACTTCACCGCCATGCTGCGTCTGGACCACAACCGCGCTGCTTCGCAACTGGCTGGCAAGACCGGCACCGCCGTGGGTGACATCCGTAAGCTGACCGTGTGGGGCAACCACTCTCCCACGATGTACGCCGACTACCGTTTTGCCACCACCAACGGCAAGAGCATCAAGGATCTGGTGAACGACCAGGTCTGGAATGCCGACACCTTCCTGCCCACCGTGGGCAAGCGCGGCGCCGCCATTATTGCTGCTCGTGGCCTGTCTTCTGCTGCATCCGCTGCCAACGCCGCCATCGACCACATCCGTGACTGGGCCCTGGGCTCTAACGGCGAATGGGTGACGATGGGTGTTCCCTCCAACGGCGAATACGGTATCCCCGCCGGCATCGTGTTTGGCTTCCCGGTTGTGACCGCCAACGGCGAATACAAGATTGTCGAAGGCCTGGAAATTGACGCCTTCTCGCAAGAGCGCATCAACATCACCCTGGCCGAGCTGCAAGGCGAGGCGGACGGCGTCAAGCACCTGCTGTAATCGGCATGATTCATCCGCGCGAAGTGCTGCTGGGTGCTCAGGGTGCCACCGGCTTTTTGCCGGTGTGCGACCACTACAGCGGCGTGGAAGCGCGGATGAAAAAAAGCCTGCAACTGCAGGCTGAAATGACAGAAGAGTTCGGCGCCTGCGTCTTTGACGTGACGCTGGACTGTGAAGACGGTGCCCCCGCGGGTGCCGAAGTGGAGCAAGCCCACCGCGTGGTGGAGCTTGCTACCGCTGGATATTCTCAAGCCCATGGCATCAAACCCCGGATCGGCGCACGCCTGCACCCGGTAGACCACGCGTTTTTTGAGTCAGATGCGGCCATTGTGGCCGGTGGTGCGGCGGCCTCTCTGGCCTACATCATGATTCCCAAGGTGGAGTCGGTCGCTGACGTGCGGCGCGCCCTAGGCGCCATCGATGCCGCTGTAGGTGATAGCCGTTCGACCCCCATTCCCTTGCATGTTTTGATTGAGTCGCCTGCTGCCGTGCATCAGGCGTTCGAGATTGCGCGCCATGCGCGGGTGGAGTCCATCAGCTTTGGTTTGATGGACTTCGTGTCTGCCCATGCGGGTGCCATTCCGTCGTCGGCTATGGGAGTGCGTTCCGCGCACGATACCGAAACACTCGACCAGTTCCACCACCCCCTGGTGGTGCGTGCCAAACTGGAAATTGCGTCGGCCTGCCACGCTGCGGGCAAGGTTCCGTCGCATTGCGTGGTCACCGAATTCAAAGACGCGCAGGCGCTGGAAAAGTCGGCCCGTCAGGCCGCCAACGCGCTGGGTTACACCCGCATGTGGAGCATCCATCCCGACCAGATTCGCCCCATTCTGCGGGCCTTTGCGCCCAGTGAGGCGGAGGTGGGATTGGCCAGCACCATCATCTGGGAAGCACAGCGGCAGGAGTGGGCACCGATCTCGCTGGCAGGGAAGTTGCATGACCGTGCCAGCTACAGGTACTTTTGGCAGGTTCTGGAGCGTGCGCACCAGACGGGGTGTACGCTGCCCGATGAAGTCCGAGCTTATTTTTCAACCGAATCAGCGCTTGTCAGTTGACTGACTGGCAAGCAAGTTAAAAACCGTTTCAGTTACCAATGAAGGAGTGAAGTATGTTGAAGTCTTACCGTGACCATGTGGCCGAACGTGCCGCCCTGGGAATCCCCCCGCTGCCGCTCACAGCCCAGCAAACGGGCGAGTTGATTGAACTCCTGAAGGCTCCGCCCGCAGGCGAAGAAGCCACGTTGGTGGACCTGATTACCCACCGCGTTCCCGCCGGTGTGGATGATGCCGCCAAGGTCAAGGCCAGCTACCTGGCTGCCGTGGCCCACGGCACCGAAAAGTGCGCGCTGATCAGCCGCGCCCGTGCTACTGAATTGCTGGGCACCATGCTCGGCGGTTACAACATCAGCCCGCTGGTGGACCTGCTGGATGACGCAGCCGTTGCCGCCGAAGCCGCCGAAGGCCTGAAGAAGACCCTGCTGATGTTTGACCAGTTCCATGACGTCAAGGAAAAGGCCGACAAAGGCAACACATTCGCCAAGGCCGTGCTGCAAAGCTGGGCCGATGCCGAGTGGTTCACCAGCCGCCCCGAAGTGCCCCAGTCCATCACCGTGTCCATCCTGAAGGTCACCGGCGAAACCAATACCGACGACCTGTCTCCCGCGCCCGACGCTTGGAGCCGTCCCGACATCCCGCTGCACGCTCTGGCCATGCTCAAGAACAAGCGTGACGGCATCACCCCCGAGGAAGACGGCAAGCGTGGCCCGGTGAAGTTCATCGAAGACCTGCGCGCCCGTGGCAACCTGGTGGCCTACGTGGGCGACGTGGTCGGAACCGGCTCCAGCCGCAAGTCCGCTACCAATTCCGTGCTGTGGTTCACCGGTGAAGACATTCCGTTTGTGCCGAACAAGCGTTTCGGTGGCGTCTGCTTGGGCACCAAGATTGCTCCCATTTTCTACAACACCATGGAAGATGCCGGCGCTCTGCCGATCGAACTGGATGTGAGCCAGATGAACATGGGCGACGTGGTGGAACTGCGTCCCTACGACGGCAAGGCATTTAAGGACGGCAAGGAAATCGCTTCCTTCCAGGTCAAGAGCGACGTGCTGTTTGACGAAGTGCGCGCCGGTGGCCGTATTCCCTTGATCATTGGCCGTGGCCTGACCGCCAAGGCACGCGAAGCCCTGGGTCTGAAGCCTTCCACGCTGTTCCGTTTGCCGCAGAACCCCGCTGACACCAAGAAAGGCTTCAGCCTGGCACAGAAGATGGTCGGCCGTGCCTGCGGTCTGCCCGAAGGCCAGGGCGTTCGCCCCGGTACCTACTGCGAACCCAAGATGACTTCGGTCGGCTCGCAAGACACCACCGGCCCGATGACCCGTGACGAGCTGAAAGACCTGGCTTGCCTGGGCTTCAGCGCCGATCTGGTGATGCAATCCTTCTGCCACACGGCCGCTTACCCCAAGCCCGTGGACGTGAAGATGCACCACGAACTGCCCGACTTCATCAGCACCCGCGGTGGCGTGGCACTGCGTCCGGGTGACGGCGTGATTCACAGCTGGCTCAACCGCCTGCTGCTGCCTGACACCGTCGGCACCGGCGGCGACAGCCACACCCGTTTCCCCATCGGTATCAGCTTCCCCGCCGGCTCTGGCCTGGTGGCGTTTGCTGCTGCCACCGGCGTGATGCCTTTGGACATGCCCGAGTCGGTGTTGGTGCGCTTCAAGGGCAAGATGCAGCCCGGCGTTACCCTGCGCGACCTGGTGAATGCCATCCCGCTGTACGCCATTAAGGCCGGTCTGCTGACGGTTGAGAAGAAGGGCAAGAAGAACATTTTCTCCGGCCGTATTCTCGAAATCGAAGGTCTGCCCGATCTGAAGGTGGAACAGGCATTTGAGTTGTCTGATGCGTCCGCTGAGCGTTCTGCCGCTGGTTGCACCGTGCACCTGAACAAGGAACCGATCATCGAGTACGTCAACAGCAACATCACCATGATGAAGTGGATGATTGCCAATGGTTACTCTGACGCCCGCACTCTGGCCCGCCGTATTGCGGCCCAGGAAGCCTGGCTGAAGGATCCCCAATTGCTCAAGGGCGACGCCGATGCCGATTACGCTGCCGTCATCGAAATCGACCTGGCCGACATCCATGAGCCAATCCTGGCTTGCCCCAACGATCCGGACGATGTGAAGACATTGGCTGAAGTGGCCGGCACCAAGATTGACGAAGTGTTTATCGGTTCCTGCATGACCAACATCGGCCACTTCCGTGCCGCTTCCAAGCTGATGGAAGGCAAGCGCGACATCCCGGTCAAGCTGTGGATTGCGCCTCCGACCAAGATGGATGCCAAGCAGTTGAGCGACGAAGGCCACTACGGCGTGCTCGGCGGTGCCGGTGCGCGCATGGAAATGCCGGGTTGCAGTTTGTGCATGGGCAACCAGGCACAGGTGAAAGCCGGCGCCACCGTGCTGTCCACCTCGACCCGCAACTTCCCGAACCGCCTGGGCAAGGACACGTTTGTGTACCTGGGCTCTGCTGAAATCGCGGCTATCGCGTCCAAGCTGGGTCGTATCCCGACCAAGGAAGAGTACCTGGCCGACATGGGCGTTCTGACTGCCGCCAGCGACAAGGTGTACCAGTACCTGAACTTTGACAAGATCAGCGACTACACCGAGTCCGCAGCGACTGTGAAGGCCTAAAGCCTCTCGGCAGTGTTCTGCCAAAGCCCCGCGGCGCAAGCTGCGGGGCTTTTTTTATGGTCGGGGTTTGATAATGACGGAATGAACTTTCTGAGCAGCATTCCTCTCCCGTTGCAGGCCATTTTGTTACTGGTGGCCAGCAATGTTTTCATGACCTTTGCCTGGTACGGGCATTTGAAAAGCATGGCCCATGCGCCCTGGTATACGGCGGCGTTGGTGAGTTGGGGCATTGCCCTGTTTGAGTATTTGTTGCAGGTCCCAGCCAACCGCATCGGCTTTCAGCAGGCTGGTTTCAATGTGGCGCAACTCAAGATCATCCAGGAGGTGATCACGCTCAGCGTTTTTGTGCCTTTTGCCATGGTTTTTCTCAAGCAGCCATTCAAGTTGGACTTTGTCTGGGCTGGCCTGTGCATGGTGGGTGCCGTGTACTTTATTTTTCGAGGGAGCTGAGCGTACCGGCGGGTTGCCGGCGGGGCGCGGTTAAACTCCCCGCAGTCACAATTCAGTCATTATTTAGACACGCAATTCTGTTAGGAGTGGTTCATGCTGTTTGGCAAACTTTTGCCCCGTGAGGGCAATTTTTTTGAAATGTTCAACCAGCACGCTGATCGCATTGTCGAGGCGGCTAAGGCTTTTTCCAATTTGGTCGCCCATTACAACGACCTGGATTTACGTGCCAAATACAACCAGGAAGTGGACAACGCCGAGCGTGCTGCGGACCGCGTCACGCACGAGTGCAACAAGGCCATTCACGTTACCTTCATCACGCCGATTGACCGCGAACAAATCCACTCCTTGATCAACACCATGGACGACGTAGCCGACCTGATTCAGGACTCGGCTGAAACCATGGCTTTGTACGATGTGCGCCACATGACGGAAGAGATCGTTCGCTTGACCGATTTAAGTTTGCGGTGCTGCGAGCGTCTGCGCGACGCCGTCAAACTGCTGGAGCATGTAGCGGACCAGGCGACTGCCGATGCGGCGCTCAAAACCTGCGAAGAGATTGACCGCCTGGAGTCGGATGCCGACCGCGTCATGCGCACCGCCATGAGCAAGCTGTTTCGTGAAGAGCCGGATGTGCGTGAGGTGATCAAGCTCAAAGCCATTTATGAATTGCTGGAAACCATCACCGACAAGTGTGAGGATGTGGCCAATGTGATCGAGGGCATCATCCTCGAGAACTCCTGATATTCAAGCGGAATTCAGGACATGGAACAAGTACAGACAGCCCTGTGGGTGGTGATTCTGCTGGTGGCGCTGGCGCTGGCTTTCGACTTCATGAACGGTTTCCATGATGCGGCTAACTCCATTGCCACCGTGGTTTCCACCGGCGTTCTAAAGCCCGGACAGGCCATTCTGTTTGCGGCCTTCTTTAACTTCGTGGCGATTTTTATTTTCCACTTAAGCGTGGCGGCCACGGTGGGTAAAGGCATCGTGCAGCCTGGCGTGGTGGATACCCATGTGGTGTTTGGCGCCTTGCTGGGGGCGATCACCTGGAACGTTATCACCTGGTACTACGGTATTCCCAGTAGTTCCTCGCACGCCCTGATCGGCGGCATCGTTGGCGCGGTGATGGCCAAGTCAGGTGCCAGTGCGCTGATATCCGGCGGCATCTTGAAGACGGTGACCTTCATCTTTGTTTCACCTTTCTTAGGCTTTGTGTTGGGATCTTTGATGATGGTCGCCGTGGCCTGGTTGTTCCGGCGCACCCGTCCGTCCCGCATTGACAAGTGGTTTCGTCGGCTACAACTGTTGTCCGCAGGTGCTTACAGCTTGGGCCATGGTGGCAATGACGCGCAAAAGACCATTGGCATTATCTGGATGCTGCTGATTGCGACGGGCTATGTCTCAGCCGCAGACAAGTCGCCGCCGACCTGGACCATTGTGTCTTGCTATATGGCGATTGGCGTGGGCACCATGTTCGGCGGCTGGCGCATCGTGAAAACCATGGGCCAGAAAATTACCAAGCTCAAACCGGTGGGCGGTTTTTGCGCCGAAACTGGCGGGGCCATCACGCTGTTCTTGGCGACCTCGATTGGTGTTCCGGTTTCCACGACCCACACCATTACGGGCGCCATTGTGGGCGTGGGTTCCACCCAACGCGCCAGTGCCGTGCGCTGGGGTGTTGCCGGCAACATTGTCTGGGCCTGGGTCCTGACCATTCCAGCCAGCGCCTTCGTGGCGGCGGTTGCCTACTGGGTCAGTCTGCAGCTTTTCTAACGGCAGCCCGTAAGGTGCAATCAGGGGACCGGTGCAGTGGTATCGCCCGCTCCCAAGCTTCGCTCCATCATCACCACATCCAACCAACGGTCAAACTTCCAACCGCAGCTTTTTAAAACTCCGGCATGGCTGAAGCCGCAACGGGTGTGAACCCCAATCGAGCCCTGGTTTGCCGAGTCACCAATCACGGCCAGCAGTTTGCGAACCCCGCTGCGCTCAGCCTGATTCATCAGCTCCAATAACAAAAGCCGGCCGTAGCCTTTGCCTGCAGCCTCTGGTGCCAGATAAATGGAGTCTTCCGCTGAATACCGGTAAGCGGGGCGGGGCTTGAACCAGTTGCAGTACGCGAAGCCGAGGACTCCCGAGGCATCTTCCAGCACCAGATAGGGCAGGCCGCGTGCGAGTACATCCGCGCGCCGGGCGCTCATTTCCTTTTCATCGGGGGGCGTGGTCTCAAACGTGCCGGTTCCGTGCAGCACATGGTGGCTATAGATTGCGGTGATGGCTGCCATGTCGTGATCGCCTGCGGGTCGAATTTGGGTCATGGGCTAATAAAAGATATAATGGAAGGCTGTTCAGAGTGTCACTGGTCGGGTGGCCAGTTGCGTGTCTCAAACTTTGAATTTTTTCGGCCAGGCATATTGCCTGGTTACCCAAAGGATAAACCATGGTCGTCATTCGACTCTCTCGCGGCGGTTCTAAAGGACGCCCTTTCTTCAACATCGTGGTCGCTGACAAGCGTACACGTCGTGATGGTCGCTTCATTGAGCGCATCGGTTTCTACAACCCGATCGCCACTGCTAACGAAGAAGGCATCCGCATTGCCCAAGACCGCCTGACCTACTGGCGCGGCGTGGGTGCACAAGCATCTCCTACGGTTGAGCGTCTGATCAACCAGGCTGCAAAAAAAGCAGCTTAATGGACCTTGGGAGTGGGGGCGCCTGAAGGCGTGCCCACTCCCAATTTATTTAACGCGCCATGATCGCCGGACTCGAAACTGCTGAAATGCCAGCAGACGCCATCGAGGTTGGCAGGATTGCTGACGCGTGGGGCGTCAAAGGCTGGTTCAAGGTCTTGCCCTATAGCGCCGATCCTGAAGCGCTTTTCTCCTCCAAACGTTGGTTTTTGTTACCCGCCGAGAAAGGTCCCAAGACCTTTGACGGGTGTGCCGTGCTTGCCGTCAAGGAAGCCAAGGAACACTCCGATTCCGTGGTGGCCAGTGCGCAAGACGTTGGTGACCGCAATGCCGCTGAGGCTTTGCGTGGTGCGCGCATTTTTGTTTCGCGTGCCAGTTTCCCCACCGCGGCGGACGATGAGTATTACTGGGTTGACCTGATCGGACTGAATGTCATCAACCGCGAAGACGAGGCATTGGGCACCGTGCGCGAGTTGCTTTCCACTGGCCCCCAGACCGTGCTGGTGCTGGCCTACACCGAAGAAGGCAAGACCAAGGAACGCATGATTCCGTTTGTCTCAGCGTATGTGGATGCGGTGGATTTGCCGAACCGCCTGATTCGGGTGGACTGGCAAGCCGATTACTGACGCACAGGCCCATGCGCTTTGATGTCGTCACCCTTTTTCCAGAACTGTTTACCCCGCTTCTGACGTCTGGCATTACCCGCCGGGCCTATGAAAGTGCGGCGGTGGATGTGCGCTTTACCAACCCGCGCGATTTCGCCGATGGAAACTACCGCCGCGTCGACGACCGGCCATTTGGCGGTGGACCCGGCATGGTGATGATGGCCGAGCCCCTGGGCAAATCACTCGCACATATTCAGGAGCAACGCGGTGCCAAGGCACCGGTGGTGCTTTTTTCCCCCATCGGGCGTGTGCTCGACCACAAACTGGTGTCCGAATTCGCGGCTGGCGGCGGTGCCGTGTTGCTGTGCGGTCGCTATGAAGGACTGGATCAGCGCTTTATTGACACCCAGGTGGACCTACAAATTAGTCTGGGTGACTTTGTTTTGTCGGGTGGCGAAATTGCTGCCATGGCGCTGCTGGATGCGGTAACCCGTCTGCAGCCGGGCGTTCTTTCTGACCCGGAGAGCCACCACCAGGACAGTTTTAATCCGGCGCTGGATGGCTTGCTAGATTGCCCGCATTTCACCCGCCCGGAAGTCTGGTCGGGTCAGTCGGTGCCCGAGGTCTTGCTGTCGGGGCATCACGAAAAAATTGAACGCTGGCGTCGCGAGCAGCGGCTGGAAATTACGGCGCGCCATCGCCCGGATTTGCTGGATGTGGCACGGGCAGAAGGGCGACTCAGCCCCGCGGATGAGCGCTACTTGAAGCAGCGTCACTGAACTTGCTATAATGGCAGGCTAACCAGATCCTCTGGCCGGCCAAGTGTGGTCTCATCTGAAGATTCACGATAGGTCATCAATCCCGATGACGGCGCGCCCAAGATCACCAAGGAAACCATGAGCAACATCATTCAAGCACTCGAGCAGGAAGAAATCGCCCGCCTCGGAAAAACCATCCCCGAATTCGCCCCCGGCGACACCGTGATCGTCAACGTCAATGTGGTTGAAGGTAACCGCAAGCGCGTTCAGGCTTACGAAGGTGTCGTGATTGCCAAGCGCAATCGCGGTCTGAACAGCGGCTTCATCGTTCGCAAGATTTCTAGCGGCGAAGGCGTGGAGCGTACGTTCCAAACCTACAGCCCGCTGATCGCCAGCATTGAAGTCAAGCGTCGTGGCGATGTGCGCCGCGCCAAGCTGTACTACCTCCGTGACCGTAGCGGCAAGTCTGCACGTATCAAGGAAAAGCTGCCAGCCAAGAAGACCGCCGCCTAAATCACGGGCTGCGACTTTCAAGAAACCGCCGAGGCTCACGCTCCGGCGGTTTTTTTTCGACCAAAATCTGTGCATTTACCAACTGGATGCCCCGTGGCTACAGCACCTCCTTACGACCCTCGACTGGTACCGGTTCACCGGGTAGATACCGACCTGCCGCGTCCCCACGCCAGCAATCTGGAGGCCGATGCCTTGCGGGCACGCTTTGCAGCGGACCATGCATGGGCTCCTGAACTGCGCAAGGAACTGAAGTTTGTGGAAAGGGAACCAGCGCATGCGTCGGTTTTGATTCCGCTGGTGCAACGGGATCGACTGCAGGTTTTGTTGACCTTGCGTCCTACCCATATGAACAGCCATTCGGGCCAGATCGCATTCCCCGGCGGCAAGGCCGACCCGGAGGATGCCGACGCTGTGGCAACGGCCTTGCGTGAAGCACAGGAAGAAATTGGCTTGCCACCCCGGATGGCCGAGGTCATCGGAAGCATGCCCATCTACACCACGGGTAGTGCGTTTATCGTGACACCGGTCGTGGCGCTGGTGAACCCCGATTTTGTTGCTGTACCCAACCCGGACGAAGTGGCCGATGTGTTTGAGGTGCCACTCGACTTTTTGATGAATCCGGCGAACCACCGGCACCACAACGTGGAGTGGGGTGGTCAGCAACGCACCTGGCTGTCGATGCCATACCAGGAAGCGGGTGTGGAGCGCTTCATTTGGGGTGCAACGGCAGGTATGTTGCGCAACTTTTACCGCTTTGTGCTCGACTGAGCTAGGTATGATGACTGCATGAGTTTTATCTCGATACTTTTTGCTTTGTTGCTGGAGCAGGCGAGGCCTCTGGGACAGTTAAATCCGGTGCACAACACCAACCGGGGTTGGGTGCGCTGGGTGGTGCGGAACTTCGATGCAGGCAAGCCGCAACATGGCTGGCTGACGTGGGGTATGTCGGTGCTGTTGCCGGCTTTTCTCGCTTGCGGAGTGCACTGGCTGTTGGTTTGGTCACTGGGCTGGGTGGCTGCCGTGCTGTGGAATATTGCGGTGCTGTATGTGACCCTGGGCTTTCGCCAGTTCAGCCACCATTTCACCTTGATTCGCGATGCGCTGTACACCGGCGACGAGACCCTGGCTCGTCAGAAGTTGGCGCAGTGGATGCGCATTGACGCCAGTGAGTTGCCGCGCAGCGAAATTGTCCGGCACGTGGTTGAGTACTCGGCCATTTCAGCGCATCGGCATGTGTTTGGTGTGTTGACCTGGTATTCGGTACTGGCTGCCATCGGCTTCGGGCCGGCCGGTGCGGTTTTCTATCGCATCGCGGAGTATGTGGGGCGCTTTGTAAACCGCCCACTGTTGCCTACCAGCACGCCTGCAAGCCCTTCGTTCCAGGACAGCGCCAACCGGGCCTGGTACTTGGCTGATTGGGTTCCGGTTCGCCTGACCGCACTGGGCTTTGCCTTTGTGGGCAGCTTTGAGGAGGCGGTGGATAGCTGGCGCCAGTTTGCCGCTCGCTACCCAGAAGACAATGATGGCGTCATCCTGGCGGCTACGGCAGGGGCCATCAATGTTCAGTTGGGTGAACCTGAAGTGGGGGGCAACCAGCAAGTGCCTCAGGCTGTGCATCTGCGCGCTTTTGTGGGCCTGGTATGGCGTACGGTGGTGATGTGGATGGTGATCCTTGCCCTGCTATCACTGGCCCGTTTGCTGGGCTAAGTGAATCAGTACCGAGTCTGAGAAAGCTCGGCAAACAAGTCGCCGTAAATCTTGTAGCGATTGGCACTGATCGGCGAAGGCTGGTCTGGCTGTAGCGCTTTTTGTACGCTGCAGCCGGGTTCATGCAAGTGACTGCAGTTGTAAAACTTGCATTCCCCGGAATGCGATTTGATGTCGGGCATCAACTGGGCCAACTGCATCGCTTCGATGTGGTGCAGGCCAAATTCCTGAAATCCGGGTGAATCAATAACGGCGGTGGTCTTGGCCGCATCGACCCAGTACAGGCTGGTGCTGGTGGTCGTGTGCTTGCCGGAATTCAGCGCGCTCGAAATCTCCTGCGTCAGCACTTGAGCCCCGGGCAGCAGCCGGTTGATGAAGGTGCTTTTGCCGGAGCCGGAGGGCCCGAGGATGAGCGTGGTTTTTCCTTGCAGCAAGGGCATCAGGTCGGCCAGTTCGGTAGCGGAAACATCGGGTGCCTTGGGCTTCAGGGCCAGGGGCACGACGGTATAGCCCATGTCCCGGTAGGCTGCCATACGCGCCCAGGCCCGGCTAAAGGGTTCCTGCAAGTCGCTTTTGTTCAGCGCAATGATGGGGCGGATGCGTTCCGCCTCGGCGGCAATCAGGGCGCGGGCCAACTGGCTTTCCGAAAACTCCGGTTCGGCTGCAATCAGCACCAGCACCTGGTCCAGGTTGGCGGCAAACGACTTGGTACGAATTTCGTCCTGCCGGTAAAACAGGTTGCGCCGCTCCAGCACTTTTTCGATCGTGCCTTCGTCTTGCGTGGCCTGCCACAGCACCCGGTCACCCACCACGGTCTGGTTTTTCTTGCCGCGCGGGTGACAGATCAGGTGGCGGCCGTCGGGTGTTTCCACCAGCACATGGCGGCCATGCCCAGCAATGACCAAACCGGGTTCCAGGGTGGCGTGCGACACTTGAATTGCTCTCTTACGCCGTGGGCTTTACCAGCGCATCGACCAATCCGGCGCAGACAAAGTCGGACTGCGTAATGCCGTGCACATCGTGCGTGTTGAAGCGCACGCTGCAACGCTTGTATTGCACCAGCATCTCGGGGTGGTGGTCTTGCTGCTCGGCAACAAAAGCAACCGCGTTCACAAAAGACAGCGTCTGCAGGTAGCTGGCAAACGAATACGTCTTTTCAATGGCGACATCGGCACCATCGCCATGCAGCTTCCAGCCGTCCAGTTTGGCGAGGCCGGCAATGACTTGGGTTGCACTCAATATCGGCCGCCGTGGGCGCGCGGGCGGGGCAGGGGGCGTGTTCGGAGTGTCAGACATGGGCCGCCTGCATCGAGATGCGCCCAAGCCGCTCGGAGGCCGGCGGGTGCGAGTAGTAAAACGCCACGTACACCGGATCGGGCGTCAGTGTGGAGGCGTTGTCCTGGTACAGCTTGAGCAAAGCAGATGCCAGATCGGCCCCATTGGTTTGTGTGGCGGCATAGGCGTCAGCCTCAAATTCGTGGCGGCGTGACAGTTGCGCAAACACGGGCTCCACAAAGGTCGTAAACAGCGGCAACACCATCATGAACAGGATCAGGGCGATGGCATCGTTGGCACCGCGCAGGTTTGGAAAAACGCCAAGCCCCGTGTAGAACCAGCTCTGGCTGCCCAGCCAACCCAGAAGGGCAAAACCGCCAAGGCTCAGCGCAAACATGGCAACAATGCGCTTGATGATGTGATGGTGCTTGAAGTGCCCTAATTCGTGCGCGAGCACCGCATCCACTTCATCGGCGCTGAGTTGGCTCAGCAGCGTGTCGTAAAAGACCACCCGCTTGGAGGCACCGAAGCCTGTGAAATAGGCATTGGCGTGGGCACTACGCTTGCTGCCGTCCATCACATAAAAGCCCTTGGACTGAAAGCCACAGCGGGCCATCAGACTGGTGACGCGCTCCTTGAGTGTGGCGTCCTCCAGCGGCTGAAATTTGTTGAACCAGGGGGCGATCACGGTCGGGTAGAGCACCAGCATCAGCAGGTTAAAGCCCATCCAGACGCCCCAGGTCCACAGCCACCAATAGCGGCCGGTGGCCCCCATCATCCACAAGATAAGCGTGGCCAATGGAATGCCCACCACAGCGCCGATCAGCATCGACTTGAACAGGTCCTGTAGCCACAGTTTCGGCGTCAACTTGTTAAAGCCAAAGCGCTCTTCAATCACAAACGTCTTGTAGAGCGAAAACGGCAGGTCGATCAGCATGCCCACCAGCCCGAAGCACAGTAGCAGGGCCACCTGCTGCCACAGCCCGGGTTGCATCACGCCCAGCAGGCTCTGGTTCAACCAGGACAGGCCGCCCAGCAGCGTCCACAGCAGAGTAACTGCCGCGCCCCAGGCCAGTTCCAGCATGCCAAAGCGGGTTTTAGTGAGGGTGTAGTCGGCCGCTTTCTGGTGCGCCTCCAGGCTGATGCGGGAGGCAAAAGCGGCAGGAACGGCTGCGCGGTGCGAGGCGACGTGGCGTACTTGCCGCGAGGCCAGCCAGAACTTCAACAAGAGACCGGCCACCAAGGCGATGGCAAATGCGAGTGTCATGCCAAACGAGAGTTGGCTAAATTGGGTGTCATCCATCATGGCGGGAGAGTTTAGGTCATCGGCGACAATGGCGGCATGGCTGAAACCAACACCCTTTTAAGCAAATCGGACACCAACCTGGTCTGGCTGGACTGTGAAATGACCGGCCTGGAGCCGGAGCGTGACCGGATCATTGAAATCGCCGTCATCGTGACCAGCCCGGACCTGGCGGTGCGGGTCGAAGGCCCCGTCTTCGCCGTTCACCAGAGCGACGCCCAACTCGACCTGATGGATGCCTGGAACAAGGGCACGCACGGCAAGAGCGGGTTGATTGACAAGGTGCGCGCGTCCACCACCACCGAGGCGCAAGCCGAGGCGGAACTGATCGCTTTTTTGAGCGCCTATGTCCCGGCCAATGCTTCGCCCCTGTGTGGCAACACCATCAGCCAGGACCGTCGCTTTCTGGTGAAGTACATGCCCAAGCTGGATGCGTTTTTTCACTACCGCAATCTGGATGTCAGCACCCTGAAGGAACTTGCCAAGCGCTGGAAGCCCGAGGTGCACGCGGCGTTCAAGAAGCAACAACGCCACACCGCACTGGCCGATGTGCACGAATCGATTGATGAATTGGTGCATTACCGCGAGCACTTTCTCAAGGTGTAACGAGGGGCGCCAAGTGGGACTTCGACGGGCGATTAGGTAGAAACCCGAATTCGTGCAATAATCGAAGGCTGCGCTACACACCGTAGCCTTTTTGTACATCTCCCTTCATTCACCGGCCCCCCAATACATGGGGGCCCAAGCACTGAACAAACCCTTTACGGGTCAGAGCAGGTTCCGTTTGATGGTTGATGTTTTTTAACCATTGACGGAGCTGCCGCACAAGCTGCGCTGCTCGCGTGTGAGAAAAAATATGACTGACGCTTTTGAAGTGACAGGCGAATTCGCGCCTGCCGAAACCATTTCTACTTCCGTTGACACCGTTTTGGTGGCAGCTTCCGCGGTGGAAACCGCATCCGAGTCGCAAGCCGACGCTCCTGACGCTCCCGAGGCGCCCAACGGCTTTGTCGAGCTGGGCCTGGCCCGTGAACTCGTCATGGCCGTGAAGGACCTGGGCTACACCCAGCCCACCACGGTCCAGAAAAAGGCCATTCCCCTGGCCCTGCCCACCACCGCCGAAGGTCAGAAGGACGGCTTTGTCGACCTGATGGTTTCCAGCCAGACCGGTAGCGGCAAGACCGCCGCCTTCCTGCTGCCCGTGTTGCATACGCTGCTGGCTCAGCAGGCTGCCGCCGAAGCGGCCGAACGTGCCGAGTTTGATGCTGCCTGCGCCGCTGCGGTGGCCAAGGGCGAAGCCCCTCCGAAGCGCGCCAAGCGCAAAGACCCCACCAATCCCCGCAACTTCAAGGCCGCCACCCCCGGCGCGCTGGTGGTTTGCCCCACCCGTGAACTGGCCCAGCAGGTGGCGCACGACGCCATCGATCTGGTGAAGCATTGCCGTGGCCTGCGCATTGCCAACATCGTGGGCGGCATGCCCTACCAGTTGCAAATTGCCAAGCTGCAAAACGCCGACCTGGTGGTTGCCACCCCCGGCCGTCTGTTGGACCTGCAGCGCTCCATGCAAATCAAGCTCGACCAGGTGCAGTTCCTGGTGGTGGACGAAGCCGACCGCATGCTGGACCTGGGCTTTGCCGATGACCTGGCTGAAATCAACCAGCTCACCATCGACCGTAAGCAGACCATGATGTTCAGCGCCACCTTTGCGCCGCGCATCCAGCAACTGGCGACCCGCGTGATGCGCGAACCCCAGCGCGTGACGATCGACAACCCGCAGGAAAAGCACGTCAATATCAAGCAGTCCATCTTCTGGGCTGACAACGCCACCCACAAGCGCAAGCTGCTGGACCACTGGCTGCGCGACACCAGCATCAACCAGGCCATCGTGTTTGCCAGCACCCAGATCGAGTGCGACGGCTTGGCCAACGACCTGCAACAAGATGGCTTCTCGGCCGTGGCTTTGCACGGTGCGCTGAGCCAGGGCCTGCGCAACCGCCGCCTGATGGCACTGCGCCAGGGTCAGGTGCAAATTCTGGTGGCAACCGACGTCGCCGCCCGCGGTATTGACGTGCCCACCATCAGCCACGTGTTCAACTTTGGTCTGCCCATGAAGGCCGAGGACTACACCCACCGCATCGGCCGTACCGGCCGCGCAGGGCGTGATGGCCTGGCCATTACCTTTGCCGAAATGCGCGACCGCCGCAAGATTTTTGACATCGAGGCCTACACCCGCCAGCCTATCAAGGCTGAAGTGGTGCCCGGTCTGGAACCCCAGCAGCGCATGCCGCAAGAACGCCCCAGCTTTGGCGGCCGTGGCCGTGGCGGCGACTTCCAGCCGCGTGACCGCAAGTTCGGCGGCCCGCGTGAAGGTGGTTTTGGTGGCAACCGTGGCGGTTTCGGCAGCCAGACCGGTTCCGGCTTTGGCGACAAGGGTGGTGCCGGCAAGCGCGACTACAGCGGCGCGGCACGCGAAGGCTTTAGCTACGAGCGCAAGGGCGGCTTCAACGACCGCTTTGCCGGTCAAGGCGCCCCGCGTGGTGACTTCGCTCCCCGAGGTGACTTTGCCCCCCGTGGCGATTTCGCACCGCGTGGTGACCGTCCCCCGCGTGGCGATTTCGCACCCCGTGGCGATGCGCCGCGCGGCGACTTCGGTCCGCGCAAGGACTTCGGCGCTCCCCGTGGTGACTTCGGTGCGCCGCGCGGTGGCGACCGCAAACCCGGTTTTGCCAAGCCCGGCAACGGCGGCAAGGTGTTTGTGCCGCGTGACGCCAAAAAGCGTCCCAGCCGCAACTTCGATTAATTGAAATCACCGCCTGCGTGTAGCAGGCGAAAAAACAAAAGCCCCGGTACAACGCACGTTGCACCGGGGCTTTTGCGTTGCAGGCTTGGCTTACTGCATACCGTTGCGGCGCGCCAACTCAACAAACAGCGCAGATTGGTCCAGCCCGGCGTCGCCATGGGCTACGCCCTCCGCGTACAAATGTTCCAGAGCTGTCGTAATCGGCGCGTCAAAGCCGATTTCAGCGGCCGTGCTGAGCGCGTTGCGCATGTCTTTGAGTTGCACCGTCATGCGGCCGCGCGGCGCAAAGTCGCGTTCCACCATGCGCTGGCCGTGCACCTGCAGGATGCGGCTGTCGGCAAAACCTCCGGTGATGGCGGCCTTGACCTGCGCCATGTCGGCACCGCCTTTTTCGCACAGCAGCAGCGCCTCGGCCACCGCACCAATCGTGATGCCGACAATCATCTGGTTGGCCAGTTTGGCCAACTGCCCGGAGCCGTTTGGGCCCACGCGCGTGGCGCGACCAAAGACGCTCAGCAAAGCCTGCGCTGCTTCAAAGTCCGCCGCGCTGCCACCGGCCATGATGGCCAGCGTGCCTTGCTCGGCGCCAATGGTGCCGCCGGATACGGGGGCATCCAGATAGCGCAAACCCAGCGCGTTGAGCCTGTTCCCGTGGTCGCGTGCCTCGGCGGGTTTGATGGAAGACATATCCACCAACATCGCGCCCGGGCGCATGGCTGCGGCAGCGCCTGCCTCAAACAGAACGTGACCCACCACCTCACCGTTGTCGAGCATGGTGACCACAAACTCAGCGTCTTGTACGGCGCTGGCGGGCGAGTCGTGCACCACTGCGCCAAAGGGCGTCAGGCGCTCCGCCTTGTCGCGGCTGCGGTTCCAGACGCTGACGCTGTGGCCTGCTTCACACAGGCGGCGGGCCATGGGAAACCCCATCAGCCCGATTCCCAAAACGGCGACCCGCATCGGTTACATCAACAGGTGTTCGCCGGCGTTATCCCCGCCGAGGGTCACATAGTTCACCTTGCGGATGTCCATCAGTTTCTTGCCACCGGCGTAGCTGATGGAGCTTTGCACGTCCTGCTCCATTTCGATCAGCGTGTCGGCCAGCTTGCCCTTGATCGGCTCCAGAATGCGCTTGCCTTCCACGTGCTTGTACTCGCCCTTGTTGAAGTCGCTGGCGGAGCCGTAGTACTCCTTGTACATCTCGCCGTCCACTTCCACCGTGTTGCCGGGCGATTCTTCGTGGCCGGCAAACAGCGAGCCGATCATGACCATGCTGGCGCCAAACCGGATGCTCTTGGCAATGTCGCCATGGCTGCGGATGCCGCCGTCGGCAATGATCGGTTTGGTCGCCACGCGGGCGCACCACTTCACCGCGCTCAGTTGCCAGCCGCCGGTGCCAAAACCGGTCTTGAGCTTGGTAATGCAGACCTTGCCCGGGCCCACGCCGACCTTGGTGGCATCGGCGCCCCAGTTTTCCAGGTCGATCACGGCCTCGGGCGTGGCCACGTTGCCGGCAATGACGAAGGAGCCGGGCAGCTTGGCTTTCAGATAGCGCACCATTTTCTTCACGCTGTCGGCGTGGCCGTGCGCGATGTCGATGGTGATGTATTCGGGCACCAGGCCTTCGGCGACCATGGTGTCTACGGCCGCGTAGTCAGGGGCCTTCACGCCGAGCGAGATCGAGGCAAACACGCCCAGGGCGCGCATGTCGCGCACGAACTGCACGTTGTCCAGGTCGAAGCGGTGCATCACGTAGAAGTAGCCGTTCTGGGCCAGCCAGACGCAGATCTTTTCGTCGATGACGGTCTTCATGTTGGCCGGCACCGCCGGGATGCGGAACTTGCGTCCACCGAGTTCCACGCTGGCGTCGCATTCGGAGCGGCTTTCCACCAGGCACTTGCGTGGCAGCAGAAGAATGTTGTCGTAGTCGAAGATTTCCATGTGATTTCCAGGCGCCGGAAGGCTGTTGTTGAACCGATGAGCGCTTGGCCTGGGTCCGGCGTCCTGTGCCGCTGCAACGGGCGCGGGCACAAAAAAACCGGGCGCAAGAAGCTTGGGCCCGGTGCTTGATTCTACTAGCCTACGGCGACGGTGCGCAGTGCGATTGCGCAATGACACGGATACGGCCCTGCATATCTTCCACCCAGCCGACCACCCGCAGACGCTGCGGATTGGCGCCAGCGGGAATGCCCATGACGCGGGTTTCCACGCGGCGCATGCCATGCGATTTTGATAGCGCTTCAGGACCACTCCACGCTGGGGAGAGCACGTTTCTGACCAGATTTCGCTCCACAGGGGATCCTTCCACCCCTGCGGGGATGGTTTCGACCAGCGCCAGCCAGGCGATCACGGGTTTTTTCAGGCGGGACGCCGGGCGCAGTGCGATGGAAACGCCCAGGTAGCCGTTCAGCGCCGGCCCTTGCGCCACCCGCAAGCGCAGCGTACCGACCGGCCCGGCGCGGGTGGTACGGGTGATGCGGGTTGACGTGCTCTGCGTTTGGGGCAAGCCCAGTGCCTGCAGCCGCACGGCCGCATCGCGCGTGGCGGCTGCCGACAAGGGCGCGTCCTCGCCCTGCGTGCCTGGGACGATCCAGTCCAGCGCGACGGCCGCTTGTGGCGGCCGGGGCGTGTCGGCGGCTGCCCAGCAGGTGGCGCAATCGGCGCTGATGAAGCGCTCCATGAGTGCCACCGGCGCGCGCTGGCCGTCGCTGGAGCACGCTGCCTGGGCCAGGGCCGGCAGCGGCGAAGCAAAAGCGGCGAGCAGTGTGACGTGTCGCAGCAGGGGGGAACACGGTGGCATGGACAGGGACTTCATGAAGGCTTTCAAAATGGCCCTGGGCGACGGCGCCCGGGTTCCTACAATCAACGTATGTTCCCAGATGTCGCCCAAGATTCCCCCCTCTTACACAATCTCAACCCGGAGCAGCGCAGCGCCGTCACCTTGCCGGCCGAACACGCGCTGATTCTGGCGGGGGCGGGCTCGGGCAAGACCCGTGTGCTGACCACCCGCATCGCCTGGCTGCTGCAGACCGGGCAGGCCTCGCCCGGCGGCATTCTGGCCGTGACCTTCACCAACAAGGCGGCGAAGGAAATGATGACGCGGCTGACCGCCATGCTGCCGGTCAATGTGCGCGGCATGTGGATCGGCACCTTCCACGGCTTGTGCAACCGCTTTCTGCGCGCGCATTACAAGCTGGCGAACCTGCCGCAGGCCTTCCAGATCCTGGACACGCAAGACCAGCTTTCGGCCATCAAGCGGCTGATGAAACAGTTCAACATCGACGACGAGCGCTTTCCCGCCAAGCAGACGCAGTACTTCATCTCGGGTTGCAAGGAAGACGGCCTGCGCGCCCACATGGTCGAGGCGCGCGACGAGGAAACGCGCAAGAAGATCGAGATTTACGCGCTGTACGAAGAGCAGTGCCAGCGCGAGGGTGTGGTCGATTTTGGGGAGCTGATGCTGCGCTCTTTTGAGCTGCTGCGCGACAACGACCCGATCCGCGAGCACTACCAGCGCCGCTTCCGCCACATCCTGATCGACGAGTTTCAGGACACCAACAAGCTGCAGTACGCCTGGATCAAGCTGATTGCGGGGCAGGGCGTGCCTGCCTCCCAGCACCCGCCCAGCGCCGTGCTGGCCGTGGGCGACGACGACCAGAGCATCTACGCCTTTCGCGGCGCGCGCGTGGGCAACATGGCTGATTTCGTGCGCGAATTCGAGGTACGGCACCAGATCAAGCTGGAGCAGAACTACCGCAGCTACAGCAACATCCTCGATTCGGCCAACGAACTCATCAGCCACAACGAGAAGCGGCTGGGCAAAAACCTGCGCACCGACCAGGGCGCGGGTGAGCCGGTGCGGGTGTTTGAAGCCACCAGCGACCTGGCCGAGGCCCAGTGGATGGTCGACGAAATGCGCCAGCTGGTCAAAAGCGATGCCATGGAGCGCAAGGAAATCGCGGTGCTCTACCGCAGCAACGCCCAGAGCCGGGTGATCGAGACCGCGCTGTTCAACGCCGGCATGCCCTACCGCGTGTATGGCGGCCTGCGCTTCTTCGAGCGCGCCGAAATCAAGCACGCGCTGGCCTACCTGCGGCTGCTGGAGAACAAGAACGACGACACCAGTTTTCTGCGCGTCGTCAACTTCCCGCCGCGCGGCATCGGGGCACGTTCCATCGAGCAGGTGCAGGACGTGGCACGCGCCACCGGCTGCTCGCTGCACGACGCCGTCAGTGCCGTGCCCGGCAAGGCCGGCGCCAACCTGGGCGCGTTCGTGGCGAAGATCGACGTGCTGCGCGAGCAGACCGCGGGCCTCACGCTGCGCGAGATCATCTAGCTGGTGCTGGAGCACAGTGCCCTGGTCGAACACTACAAGGCCGACCGCGAAGGCGCCG
>ERZ1034361.252-NODE-252-length-38789-cov-4.008576_pt1 | contig 38789 bp, 80 predicted proteins | sample MGYA00520617_ERZ1034361 | MGnify/ENA primary metagenome ERZ1034361 (study PRJEB33736, sample SAMEA104284507) | Azolla filiculoides | biome: Urban; feature: Water surface; material: Ditch water | place: Netherlands | collected 2015-10-28 | depth 0-0.1 m ...
CAATTACTTCTGGTAAAAAAATCTCAGTAGATGTTCCTTCAAGCTTATACGATTTTGCTTTCTCATGTGATAATGGGCAAATCTTATTGTATAATATTCAAGATGGTAAAGTATTGGTTAATGAAAATTTAACTAACATTTACTTCTTCAATAGTATTGCTGCTGGAACTGAGTTGGTTATTGATGAAAATTTGAAAACTGCTCTTTACTCTGCTGTTTATGTATTGTCTGATAAATTAATGAACGATGATGCTGAAAAGCTATTCTATTTGATTAAAGACAACTACTATTATCGTATGTTGGTAAATGCTTTCGGTAAACAAAAATTGAATGCTTTTAAATCAAGCATAAGAGAATGCGTTTCCGACTTATCAAAAAGATATCCAGAAGGTAGTGCTGATATCAAAAAACTCCCAGATGATGTATTTTGTTTAATGAATTTAATGGGTGAGTTATCTGATTCAGACCTAAAATTTTATCCAAACCATGAAGATTTCAATTACAATCGTATTGGTAGGAAAAAAGTTGCTGTTGGCGATAAATTAAACGAATCTGATCAAGAGAAATTAGCTGGTGCTAAGACTGTTGCAGAAATGGTTGAAATCGCAAAAGAGCTTGAAGAAAAGAAAATCAACACAGAATTTGTAAACACTGACCCTTCTCGTGGTTATGGTTTAAGGGATTTGGTTTGGAATGAAGAACGTGCTAATTTAAGTCTTAGAATTAAAATTGATGGTACTGTAAAATTACCTAAAAATAATTATGGGATTGATGAAGTAGCTTCTTACAAATACAATACTTTCACCTTGCTTAAAGATGGTATTCTGAATGTAACTTTGTTACCTATTGATAATAATTCAGAGTTCATTGAAACTGTATTGAAACCAAACAATGTTGGTTATGAAATTAAAGGAAATGTTTGTGTTATCGACTTAGCATCGTTACCAATCATTAACCGACAAATGATTAAATCTATTTCAGCTAACGACTTAGCTAAATTGGAGTGGGAATTACTCAAACTTCAGGCTGATGCAAAAGTTTATGGTGACTATAGAAAAACATTGTTTCCAAAAACCAGCAAATCATATGTTGATATGCTTGGTCAAGAGTGTGCAGATTGGCTTAAAGAAATTGGTGTTACTGATTTCAATGGTTATGCACCAAAATCAGAATTTGCTGAATCAAAAGACTTTTATATGTCTGTGAATTTAATCACAAAAATAAAAGGATTATCTAGCTTACCAAAAGTTAGCGATGTAGTTGCAAAATTGGCTCTTAGTAATCCAGTTTTAAAACCAGCAGAATGGTTAATGTCTAAAGCTATTAAAGAAATTCTACCAAAATTATCTGATAGCGACTTGGAAGAGTTTATCATTACTCAAACAAATTCAGCAGTTGCAAAGAAAAGAGCAGTTATGCAGAGAATCGCAGAAATTAAATTTTCTTTGATCTTATCAAAAAAATGGTTTAGCGAATTTAAATCATTTGATGATAATAAACTTAATATTGTTTTAGATGGTCAGACACTTGATTTCACTTTTGATCTTTGCGAAAAAGAAGTGAAAATTTAATAAGATTATTCAATAATAAATCGAAAAGGTCGTATAATTAGTTATATGACCTTTTTGTATTATGGAAGAATTAATAAAAAAATTTGAAGAATATTCACCTGAAGAACAGCAACGATTAAACGATAAATATAAAGATTCTTTATATCAATATTTTTATGGTGATGCCCAAGGTTTAAAATTAACTTTATACTGTTTAGAATATTTAGTTAATTATATCAATGAAAAATATAAAGAAGAAGATAAAGATATTAAAGCTTGGTGTGCTGTTATTTTAATGAGAAGAATTAAAAATAATAGTATCAATACTGATGAAGATATTAATGATCTGATTAATAAAACATTTGACCATTTCAAAAAAGAAGAATATAGTATTTATTTAAGTGATATTTATTATTATACCGATAATTACTTTAGAGATTTAGAATACTTAAATAAATTAATGCTATGAAATATATAAAATACAAACGAATTGAAAAATACTGCAATACTCCAGAAGATATACAATCTTTTTTTGATGAACTTATTACCGAAGGATATGAGATAATAAGTTATACAGAAAAAAAAGACTCTCATGATGGTAAAAAAATATTTTTCATTATAACTGTTACTGTTGGTAAACTAAGAGCAGAAGAAAAACAAATCCTTTAAATAATTCTATTTATTTTTTGTAGTTTCGAATAAGTTATTTATCTTTGGGTCTTAATTTAATATTAAAGCCATGATTGCACGTAATAACGAGTTGCAAATATTCGAAAATTTTGAAATAGATTATTCATTACCAAAACACAAGAAAGAAGAGTCTATATACACTAATAGTATAATTACCATAGGTGGTAGTAGCGTACCAACTAGTAATAGTATGTGGGGTAATTTTAATTTTGTTGATGGTCAGAATATTGAAAGATCAGAAACTATTCATCTTAGAAGAAGTATGCATCAACAAAATCCTACTTTCATTGGCTGGCTTAAGTTGAAAGCATATATTTGGTCTAGTAGAATGATTAAAGAAAAAAAACCTACTGATTTAATCACAATTAAAGAATATTTTAATCAGTTTAAAACTAACATAGAAGAACTCACTCACATTGATGATATAGCCAATCATTACGAAGCTATTCTTCAAAAGGCTGAATCCTTAAACCAAGTTGCGTTAGTTGAAAAATTGCGAGATATGATTGAAGTAGTGAGGGCAGAATCATACTTAATTGATACTGATCTAAACAAATTCATTACAGAAAAAAATGTATGTGATTTATATAAAAAAGTTGGTAAAGATAAAAATCTTAAGCTGACTTGGATTAAAAATTTCGCTAGAGTAATTCCAGATATTGTTTTCGATGCTAAAAAATTGGCTGACGAAAAACTAGTATTCGATAACTACGTTATTCTTCATTACGACCCTAAAGATAATGGCGATAAACTTACCAAAGAAGAGGTCGAAAAAAAGAAAGACCCAATACTGTTTGGTGTTATTAGAAACAGTAGAAAGTTATATTATATAGCTGATTGGATTGACGAATATTGTGATTTAACCCTAGAACAAATGGTTTCTATATTAGGTAATAAGGTTGGTGAAATAAACAACAAATCGGTTAAAACCTTTATAGATAAAGTAAAAGTATAATAATATGAAACTTCTTAAAAGTGTGGAAAAGATATTTAAGAAAAAATATCATCCATTTGAAATGCCTGACGAAAGCTTTAAAAATATATATCAATATATTGAAGCTAACCCAGAAGAGAAAGCAAAATATATTCATCCCAAGAACGATGCATATTTTAATGAAAAATATAAAGATAATATCACTTTAGGTTATTATGGTTTTGCAACTAATTCTTATATGCCAGAAAGCTGGACTGAAATAATTGATGATTTAGTTGAGATATTTGTAATTAATGATCCTAATTTCGAAATACACCAAATTAAAGTAAAATTTGGTTTAGTTAGATTTTATGTTTCTTCTAAAGTTATTGAGGATTTACCTGATATTTATAAATTAATTGCTGAAAAATTTTATTCACCTTATTTAATTTATTAATTATGCAAGTAGATTTAGATGGTTGTCATTGGGATCGTATTCGTGGATTTGTTACTGAACTAAAAGTAGATGCTAGATGGGTTCTACGTGACGATGATGAAAAACCTCAAGGTTCTTTACGTATCGTTTCACACCCTGACCTTAGACCTGGTTTTCTTCGTGCTGTTTTTACATATGTAACCAATGTTAGAAACAAATCAAAAGCAGAAAAAATTAAAACTTTCGTTGATAATGATATGGATATCACCGACTTAGAAGTATATAGTATTGATAAAGAAATTGGTACTGAATCTGAAACGTTCGAAGCACCATATAAAGAATTAAACGAAATTTTTGGTGTAGATATATTTGGTAGAAATTAATTTAAAAATTATTTTATGGGTGAAAAATTTGAAATGGGTAAAGGATTAGCTACTGAAGTTAATAAAAAATTAGATTCCACTACTGGAATTGGAGAAGGTTTGAGATTTAATCAAGGTAAATTGAGATATGATTTGGTTCATCCTAGATCACATACCGATATGGTAGATGTGTTAACGATGGGTGCTAATAAATATTTCGATAGAAATTGGGAAAATGGATTTTCATGGTGTTCAGTAATTGCTTCTCTTAAAAGACATTTAGCTGCAATTGAAGCTGGTGAAGATTATGATCCAGAAAGTGGAAGATTACATATTGCACACGTTGCTTGTAATGCACACTTTTTGAACGCATTTTATCATGATTTTCCACAAGGCGATGATAGACCAAAAAAGATTTTAAAAATTCCTAAAATTGCTCTTGATATTGACGAAGTTTGTGCTAACTTTGTGAAAGCATATATGGAAAAATTTAAGATTCCAACACCACAATTTTGGAATTTCGATAGAAATATTATGGCTAATTTTAAACAAATGGCTGATGAAGGTGAACTGGATGAATTCTATATGAACATAGAACCATTATTTGATCCTATTAATATTCCTTTCGAACCGCATTGCTACATTACTTCAAGACCAGTTGCAACTGAAGTAACAATGAAATGGTTGGATAAAAATGGTTTTCCTGTTGCTCCAGTATATACTGTTGCGCATGGTGTATCAAAAATTGATGTAGCTATTAACTCAGGTGCTGAAGTATTTGTTGATGATAAGTTCGAAAACTTTAAAGAATTAAACAATCAAAAAGGATTAACTTGTTATCTTTACGATCAACCACATAATAGACGTTACGATGTTGGTCATTTAAGAATTAAAAGTTTAAATGATTTACCTTGGTTTAAATAATTATGAAAAGAACAATAACCAAAAGTTTAGGTAATGGTGAAACTATTGAAATTCCTGATCCTGATTATTATAATGAAGATAATAAATTCGTAAAAGTTAGGAGAAAAATAACAAACTTTACACCTAAAAAGAAAAAAAGAAAATGAAAAAGCTAGAAGTGATAATACATGGTCAAATGAATAATTATATTATTCCTTATGAACCAGAATATGATTATACCGATTATTTAACTATGTGTACTAGATTAACAAAACATCTACCACATGGTATTACACCAGAACAGTGGCAAAAAGTAATGAGAGGTAAATACGAATTTAAAATTGTTGATTAATTATAAATATTTAAAATTACAAAAAATGAAAAAGTTACTTACAAAAAACGAGTTTGTTGCATTATTAAAAAGCAAGTATCCAGTAAATACCATAGTCACAAGCTATGAAGATTTACCAGAAACAATAGAAGCTAATGGAACAGAGTATGTTATCAATAACGTTGTTGAAACTATTGACGATACAGATACCATTGTGTCAGTAGAATTAAACTATTATTCTAAAGATGGTTTTGCATTCCTATTACCATTTAAAATTTACACCAACATTATTGTGGCTGTGGATTTGTTTGTTAAAGAATATAATATATTCAAAAATAAATAATAATGAAATTTGTTTTTATATCAGATTTACATACCAAACATAAACAACTAATTATCCCCGAATGTGATTTCTTAATCTGTTCAGGGGATATTAGTTCTATGGGTTATGAACATGAAATACAAAATTTTCTTGTTTGGTTTAATAAACAAAAAGCAAGATATAAAATTTTTGTTGCTGGTAATCATGATTGGTTATTCGAACGAAATAGAACATTAGCTAAATCGCTTATACCTAAAGGTATAATTTATTTAGAAGATGAAGCTATTGAAATCGAAGGATTTAATTTTTATGGTTCTCCAGTTCAATTAGAATTTTGTAATTGGGCATTCAATAGAACCGAAGAATCCCTTGCTAGATATTGGGAAAGTATTCCAGATAATACTGATATACTTATTACCCATTCACCACCTTTTGGTATTTTGGATGAAGTAAATAATAATGGTAAACACCTTGGTTCACCTTCGTTAACTGATACTATTATGAATAGAGTAAAACCATTAATACACGTTTTTGGTCACATTCATTCAGGTCATGGAGTTAAAAATGTTAACGATATATTATTTATCAATGCATCAAACCTAAGTGAACAATATTATTATAAATATGATCCTGTTATTGTAGATATTGTAGATAATAATATTTTATATACAGAGGAAAAAATAGAATATTCGTTTATACCTATTAAAAATAAGCCAGTTTAATCACTGGCTTTTTCTTTTATATTAATATCTATCGGTAATAACAACCATAAACATACTTTATCGGTAATTTTACCAAAAAAAAAATAATTTCTGGTATATTTTTGATTTAAATTTTTATATCTTTGTGTAAAGATAAACCCTTATAATAACAACAATGGATGAATTATTAAATGCTATAATCGAAAATTATTACGATGAAGAATTATTAATTGCTGATGGCTTCAATGAAGCAGTAATCGGTATTGATCCTAATTCATTAAGGATAATATACTCTATGAAAAAATGTATTGAAATATTAATGAGAAGTATGAGCGAAGAAGAAGCTATAGAATACTTCAATTTCAATGTTTTAGGTGCTTATGTAGGTGAAAAAACACCAATATTTTGTGATGATGAATACGAAATTTAAATAAAACTATGAAATTAAACGAATTAAGAGACTTTCTAAACTCTCTACCAGTAGAATTTGACGAATATCCAGTAGTAAATGGTGATTTTTATGTACCTGATGGTGAAAGCGATTATCATTATAGAGTCGATAAACCAATCATGTCACTAATAGTGGATGAAGAAACTCAAGAAGTAGTTTTTTTACACGAATTACATGAATTTGAAGAACCTGATTCAGAACATTTACACGACCACGACCATGATGAAGAGTGAAATCGAAATAATAGCTAAACTAAACGAATCTTTTAAATTATTAAAAGTTTTAGAAGCCAAAGTTGAACGTCTGAAAAAAACTAACGTTAGTATTGATGAAGAAGATAAACTTGATTACTATAATATAATCATAAATCATCTTACTGGAAATATTACAGCATATAAATATGTTTTAAATATCGAATAACATGAATATACAAGAAAAACTAGGCATTATTGCCAACATGCTTTCAATTGAAAAAAATGTTACTTTTAAATTAGATGATCAATACTCAATAGAATTGTTTATTGGTGATACTGTTGTATATATATTATTTGTAGATGATATTCCTACTAATATAAAAATAAGTAGGAAATTGATAGAGGAAATATCTTCAGAAGAAGAATTAAATGATTTGATTGATTTAATATCTAAACAATTATCTAAATAGCAATTTATGAGTATTTATTATAAAAAATTTAATGAATGCTTTACAGAAATTAATATCAGAGCAGCTTAACCAGCTTATTAAAGAATATTACGATAACGCTGATTATAATTTATTTGAATATCAAAATACTTTAAAATCAGAAATCTATCAAGGCTATTTAAATAATAACCCTTATCTAGCCAAAAGAATTCCTTGGAGAGTTGTCCCAGCTCCTAGATTAAAAAAAATATGGGAAGATTATATTAGAACTGGTATCGTTCGTGATGAAAAAGGAATTGATATGATAGCTGGTATTATGATAGCCAATGCATTAAAATTAGAAATACTTACTTTTGATACTGAAGAAGATTATGAAGATGCTTGGGGCGAATATGTTGATGATTTTATTAATAGATTAATTCCACCAAAATATGACGATCCTGATCAAACAGAAATACCTTTCGAAAATCCAGAATTACCTCATATTAGAAAAACACCTAGACCAATATTTACTCCAAATCCTAATTATGAAATTAGAAATGTTCCTTTCGAAAAATACGTAAAAGAACATATTGATGATTTAAATTATAATGATTTACATCATGACTTGATGGAAATTCTTAAAGATAATTTTTTCTATGAATATATTATCGACTCAGAAGGAACTATGCTTGTTAGTGATTATGGAACACAACCACTTGCTAAATTAGCACTTGAACTAAATAGAGAAAATGAATATGAAAAGAAACTGGTAATCATTGATAAGATGTTAAATATTACACACCAACGTAGCGACTTAGCTTCTTGGTTTATTAGCGGTGGTTCTGCTGCTTTATCTGATATCAGTGGTTATTATTCAGATGAAAAATATGATTGGGATCAGAAAAGCGTAATTTCTGGTAAAAAAAATTAAAATAATGTTTAAAAACTTTTATATAAAATCACCTGAAAGGAAAATGAAAGTTGGTTTTGAATCACTTTCTAAAACAAGAAATTATTTCGAAAAAGCTATTGTTGAATATGAAAAACGTAATAGCGAAATACATGCTGATAAAGAAAACGTAATCAATATTAAAAAAGCTATTCATCTACTAAATCAAGCATATGATGAAGTAAGCGCAATCTGGGAAAACGATATCATAAATTAACAAACCTTTATATAATTTATCAAGTATTTATAATAAACCATTATTATGAATATAGATAAATTAAAAGGTCAAATCCCTGATACTATTTTCGATCAGTTACCTAACGTAATAGAAAAATTTCAGATAAACACAATCCTTCGTCTATCTCATTTTATTTCTCAATGCGCTCATGAATCTGGAAACTTTAAAACATTATCAGAAAATCTAAATTATTCTGCTGAAGGTTTAAAAAAAATATTTCCAAAATATTTCCTAGGTAATTTATCTGATCTATACGCAAGAAAACCAGAAAAAATAGCTAACCATGTGTATGCTGGTAGGGGTGGAAATGGTGATGAAAAATCTGGTGATGGGTGGAAATATAGAGGAAGAGGTGCTATTCAAATTACTTTACGTGATAATTATAAACAACTATCAAATGATTTTAAAGTTGATTTTTTAGCTAATCCTGATTTAGTTGTATCTAATTATGCGTTAGCATCTGCTGCTTGGTTTTTTAATAAAAACAATTTGTTTATTATTTGTGATCAAGGTAGTGATAGAATTACTGTAGAAAAATTAACAAAAAAAATTAATGGTGCGCTAAATGGAATTGAAGATCGCTGGGAAAATTTTCAAAAATTTTATAATTTATTAAAATGATTTGTTTTAAATGTAAAAATGATAAACCTTTAGATAATTTTAAAATATCAAAAGTAAATAAAAGTGGTTATTATTCTTATTGTAATGAATGTTCTTCTGAATATAAACGAAGTAAATATAAAGAAAATCCTAAAAAACGACTAGATTACAATAAAAAATATAATTTATTAAATCCAGATATGAAACCATTATCTGATAAAAATTATCGTGATAATAATATAGACGAGCTTAAAAAATATCATAAAAATTATGGTATTTTAAATAGAGAATCATTAAATAAAAAAAGAAGTGAAAAATTAAAAAATAATGTTGAAGATAGCTTAATACATTCTATTAGGGTTAGACAAAATAGAGTCTTAAAAGGTGAATATTCTACCACTGAAAAATTAGGGTGTGATAAACATATATTAAAAGAACATATTGAAAATAATTTTATTGATGGAATGAATTGGGAAAATAGATGGAGAATAGGTAGAAATCCTGATACTTCATGGAGTTTAGATCATGAAATACCATTAAATATGCTAAAATTACCTAATTGTACACCTGATTTGGTTGACAAAATTTCACATTACACTAACATAAAACCAATCTGGCATAGTATTAATTTATCTAAAGGATGTATATATGAGTACCATGAATAAACTAAAACAATTAATATTAGAAGAAATGGAAAATATGCAGCTTGGTTTCATTGATACAAACCAAACTCTTCCTAGTCAAAGAATCTCTGAAGATTTAATTGTTAAACCAGAAATTCCTAATACTATGTCTTTCTATCATGGTGGTAATCTTGATCGCTATGAACCTTCCCTTGCTCAAAAAAAAGGAAGATACGAATATGGCGCAGGTCTATACCTAACCACTCATTATCAAACTGCCCAAAAATACGCTAAAGGTTCTAGGAAAATGTATTTAATTACTGTAGAAAATGGAACTGATATAAATAAAGCTTTTCTTAATCTTCAAAGAGCTAAAGAATTTATAAATAAATTCGCTATTGCTAATATGAGAAAAGAACTAACTCAAATACTTGATTCTTACACTAAGGATACAACAATTAAGGCTTATATCTTCAATAACATACTAAACAACTATAAAGCAATAAAACCCTCAAATACTAATAATGTAAGAGACTTTTTCATAGATAATAATATAGACTACGAAATAGTTAATAATCCTTTCGGCTGGGGTGAACAAATGATGGTGCTTTATAATATGAATAAAATAGTAAAATCAATAGTTATTAAACCAACTGATAAAATACAAGATTATATGATTAAAAATTAAACGATGGCAACTAGACAAAGATTAATGGAATTAATGGAACGTGTTAATAATATCCCAAATAATAAATGGGGTAATGAAGAATTAACATATATCCTAATTGGGTATGTTCAAGAATCATTAGATACTCTTGATAAAGCTTTAAGATATTATTTAGACCCATTTACTAAAGAAGCATACGATAAACTATCAAATTTAAATTTGATTATGGGAAAATCTACTGATAAATTATCATTTATAAATCAAAATGTAGAACCTCAATCTATTAATAAAATTAAATCAGATATTAATAGATTTTTAAAAATTGCTGTTGATGATATTGATGAACTTAGAGATATTGAAATTAGTGAATATCACAATGGTTACATCATTTTAGGTACTGATATTTGGAAAACCAGAAATTATTTTAGTAATAAATTCTTTTCTACTTATTCTTTTTCAAGATCATTACCAAATATATCACATCATTTAGGTGTATCTAAAATAAATCTAAACGATAATGATAAAATAATTTATACTTAATTTATGAATCTAAAACAAATTATACAAGAACAAATACGTCACCTAAACTTTAACCAATTTTATATTGATAATAATATTGATCCAGAAAATTTATCCTATCTAGGTAAAGGTGACTTCGGTGAAGCTTATAGCACTGGCGATGGTAGAGTTCTTAAATTAACCAACTCTAAATCCGAATTTAATCTAGCTAATGAAATTATTAATAATAACGCAGAAGTCCTTAGAAATGGTTTTGCTAATATATATAAAACAGAAATAGTAGATAATTATATGCTTATCCTTATGGAAGAACTTGACGAAGATTCCCATATAGAAGATTTATACTACGAACTACAAAATTACCTAGAAGAACAAAACCTACCTATACAATATCTTAATTATTTAGAAACTGATGAACTAGAACTTAGTGACGAACTTATTTCTTTCATAGATGATGTTGACGATATTATTAGAGCTTATAGATACCTTGGCGTTGAAGCCAGCGATATTAAACCTGATAATATGGGTAGAGATAAAAACAACAAAATTAAAGCATTCGATATTGACGATAAAAGTAGATAATTAGTCAGCAACTAAAATATTAAATTGTGTTTCTGGAATTGCTTGACCTGTATCAAGATACTGATGAAGTAAATGAAATCCACCCTTATCATTTTTGAAATTCCATAAATATTTAAATTGTTCATCACTTAATAAATGTCCTCTACCAATATATTTGGATTTTTCATCATACGTTAATGATTTAAACCAATTTATATCTTCATTACTATTACCAAGCTTTTCTTGTTCTTGTTCTTCTTCAGGTGTTTTAGGTTTATTATAAAATAAATTTTTTGTTGGAACTCCTTTAGTATTTAAATATCCCATATATCCATCAACATCTTCACCATACTCAGCAATAGTCCCTGTAGTATTATTAGAATCGGTTAATTCAATTCCATGTTGTGTATAATCCAATACTACAATATGTAATGGATCATTTAATTCACGAGATTCATCAATAATATAAAAGAACGTACTTATTTTAGTATCTCTATAACTCTGCCACATAGTATTTGCTGGCTGACCAATACAAAAACCATAATGTTTTCCAGTTAAACCACCTGTCGTATACTTAATACATTTACCAACATCATTACCATCATATATTTTAATACCATTTCCTTCCCAAATAGGCGGTTCATCTGTTTCAACATTAATTTTACCCTTCCATTCTGCATGACCAGCAGATATACCTTCCAAACCATGTATATATTCAGCAAAACCTAAATAATTTTTAAATGTTTTTCCACCAACATTATAACCAGTATCACTAACTTGTGGAATAGTTATCTTATTAGTATTCATTAAATTTGATACTGTTTTATATAAAATTAACATTTCATTTAAACCCCTTTCACCAACCTCTAAATAAGATTTAGCCATAACAGGTAATAATACTTGATTCTTTGACGTATCAGCAGATTTAAATTTATTAACCAATTCTTGAATTAATCTTTCATCACCAAGACTTTGTAATATTACAGCAGCATTCTGTTCAGTCTGTTTCGATTCAAATAAATTATCTATATTTTCTTTAATAAGTTTCTTGTCTTTTTTAGTATCATATTCTACTAAAAATAATAACCTTTTTACTCTTTCATCCATTGTAATACTTTTTATATAAATACTTTATTTTTATTAAACGTGACTATAATTGTTATTGATATAATTAATATATCTATCAACTTTTGATAAATTAAGTTTATCTGTTAATGATGGTTGTTTTACTAATAACTTCTTAATATCATTATCTTCAAATTTACTTAAATCAAATTTATCTACTAATGATGGTTGTAACTCTAATATTTGAGAAATATTTCTATTATCAAGTTTACTTATATTGAGTTTATCTATTAATAAAGGTTGCTCAACCAAAATTCTCATAATAGCATAACCATCAAGTTTAGATAAATCAAACCTATTTATCAATGAAGGTTGTTTTGATATTATTATCCAAATATCTTGATCATTAAGTTTATTTAAATCAAATTTATCTACCAATGATGGGTCTTGTAATAAAATAAGTTGAATATCATCACTATATAAATTTGAAACATCTACATATATATTATTTTTTAACATATATACTATTTCATAATGTTCGTAAACTTGTTCGGGTTGCTCAATAGTAATCTTCCTCTTACGAAAATATGAATCTATTAATTGCTTTTGTGTCTTATCCATTTTAATTAGAATCAAGATTTTCAAAATATGGTTTTAATTGTGGCTGATGAAATAATAAACGTTTAACTTCTTTATTCCCAATTTTAACTTTACTTAAATCAAACCTATCTATTAATTGTGGTTGTTCAACTAATATATTATATATATGCCAACCTTTAACTTTAGTTAAATCAAACTTATCTACTAACTGTGGCTGTTTTGATACTATTCGTGCAATATTTAAACTCACATCTTCAGCATCATTACTTATATTATCAGCATTCATAACCTTACTCAAATCAAACCTATCTATTAATTCTGGTTGATCAGCTATAATCATTGAAATATAACTACCAGTAATTCTTGATATATCAAAATAGTTAATTAATTGTGGCTGCATAATTAATATTTTAGCAATTTCTAATTCACGTATAAATTTTAATCTAGGTTTTAATACTTCAACATATTCTGGATGCTGCTTTAAAATATCACACATTTCATCACTACTTAATGTTAATAAATCAATAGGCATATTATTTCTTACCATATATATAATTTCAAAATCTTCATATTTAGAATGTCTTGATTGTTCTCTAGCAATCTTTCTCTTACGAAAATATGAATCTATTAATTGTTTCTGTACCTTATCCATTCTGCTTCGCTTTATCAAAATATGGTTTTAAATTAGGATGATCCCTTAATAAAAAATTTAACCAAAGTTCCTCAAGAGAATTTAATTGCTCTGAAGTAAGTCTATTTACTAAATTAGGATGATCTTTTAATACAAAATAAATATCATGACCATCTAATTTACTGAAATCAAAATATTCAAGTAACGAATAATCACGTTTAAGTAATTCCCCAATATCATGTCCAGATTTTTTTAATTCATCTTTAAAAAATATCCTATATTGTGGATATCTAACCATCGCATCTAAAAATATCCTACGCTGATTTTTACTGTCATTTTCATCACGTAAACCCAAACCATGAAAATCATGCCAAAATCTACTCTTGTTAAATCCATCAAGTTGACCTAACTTACCAATAAATATATCTATAAATTGTGGTTGCTTAACTAATAATTTAGTAATATCACTTAACTTTAAACTATTCATATCAAACCTATCAATCAATTCAGGATGTTTTCCAACTATAAGTGATATCGAATCAGATTGTAACCTATTTATATATCTTTTATCAATCATATCCATAAATTCAGGTCTATTCTGAATTAAATTAGATATATTACCTAAACTCATTTTTTCTAAATATTGATTGATATTTTCTTGATAATATAATTTAGGATTATATTTCAATAACTCTGAAATATTATTACCACTAACCTTTTTAGGATTTACCCTATTACTATTTATTAATTCTAATAATTCATATGGTTGTATTCCACCCCTCTCACCAAACATTCCATATGTAATATCTCCTGTGGCTATTTCACGCTTACGATAATACGAATCTAATAACTGCTTTTGTACCTTATCCATTATAGATATTTTTTATATAAATACATATAGAACAATTTAGTTTAAATCCAATAACCAAAAAATTTTTTTATAATTTTTTTTACTTCAAATTTTAATTAACCCTAGATACTATTAGGATTTTGCTAACTTATTGATTTATAACTAATTATAAAAAGAGAATATAGATATTAAAAAAATATTCAGATTTTTTGAAAGGTTTAGAAAATTCTCATGGAGCACCCCGACCCTCTGGGCGGCCCCCCTCTGGAGGCCCCGCCATAGCCCCACATACCCCTGTGTATCAGCTAGTTACGTACATTATCTAACGTATTACTTCAATACGTTAGCTATGTTTACTTAAAGTAATACTTTAAGATAGAATCTTAATTAATATATTGAATCCTAAAGGAATTTATAAAAGTATGGTATTATAAAAGAAAGTATTAATCTATTTTAGCCACAAATAAAGCCATTTAAGCTACGATCTTTATAAATCTATATAAGGTATCCACTTGATAAATATAATGCCTTAAATCGCTTAAAAATAGATATTGATTAAAAGTATAGACAAAAAAAAAGCTATTCAGATTGAATAGCTTTTTTTAATTAAGTTTTGATCTTTTATTTTAAATCTTTGATCAAATATTCGAAAACTAATTGATCTGATTTAAGTCTTATTTCTGGTGTGGCAATTCTCAAATCTTTGTCATAAATGTAGGCATTTATGCCATTGTAAAGATTCCAATTTGTAATAACAGTATCTAAGCTATTATTTCTTATTTCGTCTGTTATTCTGTTCTGAATGTTGGTAACAGTATTGAAATTTTTAGTTTCAATTGCGTTGATATTTGCAACCTTCAAAACTTTTTCAATTGCTTCAGGCAAATTAGAAACCTTTACAGTATTTAACAAAAGGTATTTATTTGCAATAGCTTTTACAAAATCAGCATTCTGTAAGTTTTCCAATGCCTGATTTAATTTTTGGAATGATTGAACAATGTTTTCTGTATGTTTGCCCACAATATCTAAACTATATTCCTTCATATCTTTGGCAGCAACTGTTAAACCATTCAGGCAAACCAAACGCATAAAAGAAATATTAATACGATATTTTCTTAAACCATTGTAAGAATGCCAAACAGTAATTTGAACTTTTACAATGTCACCTTTGGCAACCTGAAACTTAAAACGTTCATCCTCAATGGTATAGGTTGCATAAACCATTGAATAATCAGTAATAGTGTAAGTCACTGAAAATCTAATGTTTGCTTTATTCAGAATGTTTTCGATCACTGGAAAAATATCTGAATTAGGTATCAATTTATAACGATCTGAACAGGAATTTACTTTGATTGGTCTGGTCTGGTCGTAATTGATAACAGGCATTAACTCAGTCGCTTCAACGTTTTCAATCTGTTCGAATAACTGTTCGAATAGTTCAGGCATTACAGGCATTTCAGTTTGAACATTTGAACGTTCAGGCAATTCAATTTGCGAATTTTGTAACTGTGTATTCATTACATTAGGCATTTCAACAAAATTTGTTACCTTATAAGGATAGACAAAAATGTTGTTTTTTACTGAATCAATGTATTCAGTTTCAGATTCCAACATTTGAACAGGAAAACAAATGTCGAATACATTACTAGTTGAAAAACTACCTTCGCTGATTTTTTGATTTTTAGCTTTCATAACTTGCTGATTTTAAATGAGTTAAACAATAATTAAATAAACTTACATTCCTTTTGTTCCTTTGAACACCACAAAGATAGGCAAACTTTCTTAATTAAAATGTATTTCTTAATTTAGAAACGTGTATTTTAACATCTTTTAACATTTATTAACATTTAGAATGATTCTAAATTAACTATTCAACGTTATTTGTTTATATAATGACTATATTTGAACAGTCAAAAGATAGGCAAATTTAAAGGTAAAATAAAGTATAAACGTTTCTAAATCAGTAACTTATGATAAAATCTAAATTAAGAAAAGAAAGATTAAATAGTAAACATAATTTTCAAGATCAACTAATAGTTTAGTTGATGGACTATGTATCTAGTCAGTCAACTATGTTTATAGTTCATGGACTATGTTCATAGTCAGTCTGGGGAGTATGTTTCTTAATTAAGAAAGTATTATGCTTATGATTCTTAATCTATATCTTATTGGGAGTAGTATTAACATATACACATAATAACATATTTAGTTAGTTACAACAATCTAAATTTACGAACATGGAAAAGGTATCAGTTTACAAGTTGAGCAATGGCGAATTGATTGAGGATAGGGAAAAAGCTATCAAAAGGCAAAACCAAATCAATTTCGATAAACAAATCGAAGAATTATTAAACAATGAATGTGAACATAGTGATGATGAAGATGCTATCCGACATTTTATTAATAATAACATTCCTAAATTAAAAAGAATATTTGATCTATTGGATTGTTAGGCTTACAATGTTCTGGATTAAGAAAGCTACAATGTTCTATTGTGGCTTTTTTAATGTACACAATGTTCGTATATATATGAATGATCAATGTACTATCTTAATTAAGAATGTTCAATGTACGTATATATAAGCGATCAATGTACGACACTATATAAATTAAGAAAGCAATGTACACTTATATAAAAGATCAATGTACTAATCTAAATTAAGAATGTTCAAAGTATTGTAATTAAGAAAGCAATGTACTAATCCAATTAAGAAAGTATGCAATGTTCTGGATTAAGAAAGCAATGTACACTTATATAAAAGATCAATGTACTATTCCAATTAAGAAGTATGCAATGTTCAATATTATAGTTAAATGTTAACGAATGTTAAAAAATGTTAAAGCTATTGTGAGATCAAAATAATAGCTATATCTTTGTTTCATCAAATCGGAGATAAACCCACCGATTTAAAAATGCGAAATTATGAAAGCATTATTTGACAGTTTTAAAGTAGCAGACGAACGTCCTACATTCATTGGTATTAAGAACTATACCAGCAAAAAAAGCGGTAAAAATTCAGACATTAACTTGCTGATTGGTGTTTCTACCATGAATGCAAAAGTAAAGGATTTGGCTAAATTAAGAGCTGTAACCGAAAGCGATTTGGCTACCTTTGCGCTTGCAAAAGGAATCAATTTGGAAGTGTTTAAAGTAGCTTATTCAGAATTACTTGAATCAGCCGAAAAAAATACACTATCTGATTTTTGCAAATGGATTAAATTTCAGGAAAATCAGGTTTTGAAAATCAAACAGTTTGCCAAAAAATCAGGCATTGCAATTGATACTGTTCTGATTACTATTGAAAAATCGAAAACTGAACAGATTGCCACAAATGCAAGTCAGGCGCAAACAGATGCTTACATTCACATTGCAAATGGAATGAAATTGCACAAAGAAACAATGAATGTTCATGTGTATGGTTTCTTTCAGGCAGAAAAGGTTAACCCAGAACAGCCAGGCGAATTTAAATCAGTAAACAGCAAGGATAAAACCATTGCAAAGGAATACATTAGCAAGCAAGCTAAATTCAGAATGTTGAAATATCGTCAATACGATTTAGGCAACATTGACCAGATCAAAATTGATGGAACGACATTGCAGATATTGTAAACTGCAAAAGATAAACTAAAAAAGGTGAATGTAATGTTCACCTTTTTTTTGTGCCATGTTCTAACTTTCTTAATTAGTATTGTGCAATGTTCTTAATTAAGAATAAGTACTAAATCTTTTAACATTTTTTAACATTCATTAACTAGCTAATGTAAAATAATGTTTATCTTTGTTGTGTTCAATTAAACATCTAAATCAAACACAATGGACAAGCAAGAAAGAAGTTTATCAGTAATTGCAAGAGAGATCAAAAGTGATTGGAAAAACGTGTATTTTGGTGCTGTACCTTATCTTAATGCAATGGGTACATTAAACAGCATTAATGACGATTATGGCATGGATAGTGGTAAAAGTATTGTTCTATACTTCCTGAGTAATGCAAGTACTTGGAGAGGTGAAACAGCCAAAAGAATCAAGGCTGAATTGAAAAAGATGGCAGGTTTAAAATAAACTAAAAAGGTGAATAGCAATGTTCACCTTTTTTGTAACTATTTTAGGGCAATGTACGTATAATAAAGTATAAGAGGGTTAGCATAGTCTGGCAAAATGCGAAGGGCGATTGTGCAAAGGTTAATGTACTCTAATTGGGTTACACTTTGGCAGTCTAAATGATCTTACCTTGAGAGAACAGTTCAATTCTGTTCACCCTCACAATTCTTAATTTATAATCCAATGGAAAAGGATACAGAAATAACAGAAGTAATTTTTAGAAAGTATTGTGATGGACAAGTATTTGCATTGTTCCCCTACATTCCTGAATTTAGATATGGTACTTGTATGGATTATATGCACATTGGGCAACATGGTACAGCTCACTTAGGTATTATTCAAAATACTAAGCTGGCAACAGAATCCGAATATCTTGATTTATTTAATGAATTAGAAAATCAAGTAGGATATAAATTAAGAATCCTGAAAAAAATGAATTGGCGAAAGTACAGTAATGAATATCATAAACCGAAAGCCAAAAAATGAATTAAGATACTATATTCTTTTTAACATTTTTTAACATTCATTAACTAAAATTTGCTTGTAGGATTGAAACTTTTAGCCTATCTTTGTTGTGTTCAATAGCAAGGAACACAGTTTTAATTTTAAAGACAAAAGACATGGAAAAGTTTGAAGTTAAAGAAAGTTTCGAATCTGTTTATACTGCAAACAGATGGAAAGTTATCAATCGAATTAAAATTGCTTTAAGATGCAATCAGGAATTAGCAGAAGATTTAAGCTGCAAAGTTTTCATCAAGGTAGCAAAGTATTTTAGCAGTTTTGATGCTGAAAAATCAACGTTTAACACTTGGTTAAACATGATCACTACTCAAGTAATGATTGACTACAAACGATCAAAAGAAGGTAAAAAGAAGTACCAAACAGAATTTATCGAAGATAAGGTAAATTCAGAAGGTGAAGTTTATTTTCAGATTGAAGGTAGCAAAGATATGCAAGCCGATTTAAATTTAGATTTGAGTGAATTAGAATTGTTAGTTCAGAAAACTTTAGATTCATTCAATGAAATTCAGCAAAAGGTTTGTAAATTACAGATTCAAGGTTTCCAGATGCAAGAAATTGCAAAGGAATTAGAAATCCCAGAAGGTTCTGTAAAAGTTTACATTTTCAGATTCAGAAAAGAGTTACAATCTAAATTAGAAAAACGAAATTCGTGATTCGCAAATTGCAAATATTTGACACTAGATTCAATTTAGTGTCAAATGTTTGATTTATAACTTCTAAATTTAGAAAGTATGGTAACCCAGATAGATGAATTTTTAGGTACTTGTATTTCGACTGAAATAGGACAATTCGCAGAAACTAAAGGTAAAAAGTTTAGCTATAAAAAATCATGTAAATTAATTAAGAACTATTCACAAGATTTATATAATGAATTAGCTTTACATTTATACAATGATTGGTACAAAGAAACCAATATAAAGACCAGAAAAGGGCAAAAGTATTTACATATAGTTCATTCAGCAACTGATTATATTTTTACAGTATCCTGAAACTATTTAAACCAATGTACGTATAATAAAGTATATTCTAATCAAACGACATGGAAGCAATAGAAAAATACGTTGAAGAAATCAGACAAGCACAAGCAATCGAATGGGAAAAAATGAAATTCAATATGGCTAAAGTGCCTGAATTTGCAATCGAAAAAGGTATCAGGTTTGCCAAAATTACTCGAAGGAGTTATGGTTCTTTGTCTGTTCATTGCTTTGTAGAAATTGCAACAGGCGACATTTATAAAGCTGCTACATGGAAAGCACCTGCAAAGATTGTCAGGGGAAACATAAATTCAGAAAAGAAACCATTGTTAGGATACGACTACTATCTTAAATAAGAATGTACCATGAGCCGAAAAAGTAAAAGATATAAACCTTATGTGCCTGATACTAAACCAATTCAGGAACCGAAATTGAAATGGGAATACCTAGAGGGTAAATGGTTTGCCACATATTCTGAATTTAAATATATGATTGATTCAATCAGAACATATTGTAGATTCAACCATGAAAGATTCATCAAACAATTATTTGTTTATGAAAATGGATTTTGGCAACATATTACAGGTGGGCAAAATGGTGGTAAGATCAGGAAACTAGCTGAAAGAGATTTAAACAGACGACTAAAAATATATCCAATGTTCAACAAAAATAAATCAAGATTGGAGTTTGATTCATATTCAAACACATTAAGGCAAATGCCTGAGAATTATCTGATAGCACACCTAAAAGAATCTAAATTTAAAACTTGGGTTTGCGAACCTGATTTGGCTGCTGATAAAAAGCTATGTGTAAAAGTCTTTGTTGCATTGTTAACCTACGAAAACAAATACCAACAGGATGGCAATGTACTAGTTCAAACAATTCTAAATTCATAAACCAATGGTACGATTAGAAAAAGTACGTTACATTCTTAATTTAAAAGAGTATAACGAATCAAGGTTATTGGCTGCTGATATTGTAACAGGCAAAGAATACAGGCGTATATTAAGGAAAGAAAAACGTAAAAGGTTGTAACTAATTTGCACCATTGTACGTATAATAAAGTATAACCAAATAGCGTAGCAATGTACACTTCAGAAGATATTAAAATAATTGGTCATTCCTATCAAACCAGTGATGGTAAGTTTAAAACTAAAACAACTTCACCTTCATGGTATCTAAATTCAGATAAAGAAAAGGTTGAGTTTAATAAAGGTTATGCCTATTGGTATGAAAATGATGGTAGGCTTGGTCACACTTCTTATGATTATTTATTTTTTATCGGTAAAGAAGGTATTGAAAAAGCAGTTGAGTTATTAAATAAATTAATTCAATTGTAACTATTTTGCACCATTGTACGTATAATAAAGTATAAAATAAAAAGTATGCTAAATTGTTATATAAAAGAAAAAAATGGTTTGATTTATATCTATGAAAAAGGTGTAACCTATAAAGGTATGATTAAAGTTAAGGTAGATCGTATGTTTAAAGCTATTGATTTTAAACCATTAACATTTCCAAATAATGTATTAGCATTACAATTTTGTATTAGTAGAAATTCTATTATGAGGTTGTAACTATTCTGAATAACTTACGTATAATAAAGTATAACCAATATTCAAACGCTATGGCATACAGGGGAAGTGATTTAAGCGAAGATTTTAAAAAGCTATTCAGAGCTGAAAGAAAAAGGATAACAGCTATCCTTACCAAAATGGGTTGTACCAATGTTGTGATGGACTATGGGTTCTACTTCTTTTCAGGGTTCTTTACTTCTAATTCAGGACAGATTTATTATCTTAGTGTCGATATTGATCAACGTCCTACTTCTTACAAAAGAATAATGTATAGGACTGCAAAACATTACAAAGATTGGACAGGTGGCTCAAACCAATGGATTGATAAAAATGATCTTCAAAACATGAGACTAATCTAAATCTATATTATATGAAAAAGAAAGTCTTAACTTGGTTGTATAATTATCTTCAGCCAAAGTACACCAAAGAACAGAAAATGAAAATCAATCGTTTTAAACACCACTTCAGAAACTATTTTGATGGTTGTTACGATGATTATACGCCTATCGTAGCAATACCAATTAAGATGTTTGAAATCACTGACATTCTTTTTGAATTTGAAAATGAAAACCTTATTGCTACTATTGTACTGGTACGACCAGGAATCTTAATTGGTAAAGGTGGAAATGTTATTGATGGTTTAAATACTTACCTATTGAAAGATAATATGGAAGTAAGGATTAAAGAATCTAAATTGTGGTTTAGTTTAAAAACTTAGATATGATTGATAAATATTACACCAAAATAAAGTATCAATATAAATCTAAAAATGATTTTGAATGGCATGATTGCCATGAAACCGAAGTAATACCATATCTAAAGTATGATTATGAAATAAGAGTTGTACAAGATTTTAAATTAAGAACATATGGCTCGGTTTAGTTTAAGGAATCAGAATAAAATTTCTAAGAAGTTTGGTTCTGATTTTTTGCGTAAAATACTTTCTGAATTAAAAAAAGAATTTAGCACAACTACTGAATTTATATTGTATGATTCTCCAACAGAATATAAATTTATAATTGTTGGCGACTATGAATTCTATGTGATAGGTCAAACCTTTGATGTATATAATTTAGCATTAAAACCGAAATAGTTGAAACTAATTGTGTTGCTTTACGTATAATAAAGTATAACCAATATTGAAACGCTATGGTACTTCATACACTTTCTGAATTAGAAAAACAAGCGATTGAATTAGGAGCTGATTACTTCAGACATTATTTTGTACCTGTTAGTTATTACACCAATCCTTCGAGAATGGAAGTTTGGGCGACCCACTTTTTTAATAAAGAACATAAAGAAGTTGCGATGCTTATTGATTCAGCTAATCTTTATCAACTAACTGGATTAACAGTATTTAAAACACCTAGAGTCTGGGGAGAAAAATTTCTTAATTCAGAATTCATGGGCAAACCAATTGATTTTAAAACGTTGGGTGTTAAACATTTTAATTAAGAAACAATGGGACAAAATTTCTGGTCACTAAAACAGCACGTTCAGGCTTGGTTGGATGAAAAAGGCATAACTAATTGTTCAGTTTCTGGATTAGGAAAAGGGCATCATGGTGTCGAAATGTGGATTCATGGTGAAACTTCTGATCAATTCATTGAAAAACATGGTAGATCATTTGAAACACCTCATTACAAAGGTTGTTTAACACAAGACAGGTATCCTTATAAAGTTTATATCTCAATGGTTCAGAATAAAGAAAGAAAAGTTTATAGATAAATGTAGGATATTTCCTACATTAAGACCCTTTTTGTGGGTTATTGTCGGAATTTTCATACATTTGTATTTATATATAAATTAATAATATGACACAATATGAACTTAGTTGGCTTGGATTTTATATCCTTTGTGTATTAGGCATTTTTGGATTGGCTTATTTAACTGCAATATTTACAGAAAAAAAGAATTAATTCTGAAACTTATCAAGGCATTGTACGTATAATAAAGTATAACCAATACGAAAGATTATGAGTATCGTTAAACTGATTGATGATTTACAAATTGAAGAAGCTAAAGTGAAGCTGAAGGTTTGTGATGCTATCTATAAGAAGCTGCTGGCTGGTACTGAAGTTCAAAGCGTTGAAGGGTTGGGTTTACGTCACACAGTCTATGAAAATCCAATTTCATATCTTAAAGCTGAATTAGGAATCGTTGAGTGCCATACCAGAAAAGGTTACTGGTGCAGAATAACAGAAATGTGTTTGACTGATCTCAGAATTCTGGCTAAGTTTTTTAATCTATAAACTATTCACAATGACATACTCAGGACAATTATCAAATCTGATGGATGAAGCTAAAGCTAAATTAAGCGACTTGGTTCGTCTACATGGTGAAGAATCTAAATTCAGAAATGAACAGGTTCTTAGATTAAAAAAAGCTGATGATAAAGTAGCTTTTAATTTAGATGGTTCTCGTTACCTTAAAGAAATAAGCGTCAATGAATTGATTGACAATGAAGGATACGATTATTCATCAAATGCTATGGATGCTGAAGATTTTTTAGAATTAGTTGATCATTTTGTGAAGAAATTTGAAACAAAAAAGAAATAATTACGTATAATAAAGTATGAAACAAATGTTGGTCTGGTTACATTAGGCGTAACTGGAGTAATATCTCACAAGGTAACCAACTTCAAAATACATTTCTTGCTGTCGTGTCTTGCTTTTTTTCCTTGTTCCATTGTCAGAAAAGAGTTGCATTAAGTTGTAACTCTTTTCGTTTTTATACGTATAATAAAGTATAAACCATTAAAACGCAAACACAATGGCAAAGATTAAAGGTTATTCAGCAATTCAAATGACTTTGGATGAACGCAAAGCCGATATGAAAAAGAATCTGGATAAACTACATTTTGGTAGTTACGCTAATTTAGAATTGGCTGTTGAAGGTCGGTTTACTAATTTACAAATCTGGATTAGTAACGAAAAATGTATGGCAGAAGGTGGCGGTGACAAAAAGATTTTTATGAGATTGGATTGTGCAAACCATTATTCAGCTCCATTAAGAGAGGATAGTGCTAACTATCTGGAAAAACCACACCAAGCAATAACTAAACTACTTAAATTTGGATTTATATCAAGCATTGAATGTTTGGATGAAATCCTAGAGATTACAAAGGATATGGTTATTCGCCCCTGTATTAGTTGGTAACTTGAAACTAATTTTTAATTAATACGTATAATTAAGTATGAGAAAGAAATCGAATATTTCAGAAGTAGGTGAAGGGTTAAGAACACCTGATGATAGTTTTTTTGATACTATTACTCGTTGTGAACACAAACAACAAGTAACACCTTTTATATTTTATTTAGATGGTAAAGTAATAGGTATATGGAAAACACCTGATCTATTAAGGGTTGCCAATGATAATGATATTATTATTAAAGGTTGGGTTGGAAATTGGAAAACAGATATGTTCGCTTTTAAAGTTTCTGAATTAAAAGAATATATTAAAAGGAAAGGACTTAAAATTTTAAATGTAGATTTATAAAGCAAAGACTATGGACTTATTTAAAACATTAGGTGAAGCGTTGAAACCTGAGTTTGTTACTAAACTGAATTTAGATGATGTTATTCAGACATTATTTGCAGTATCAGCAAGAGGTACTAAATTAAGTTTCAGTGAATTACGTGAAAAAATGGCTGTACAGGATAACCTGATGAAGCAAATGGAAACATTAGCGAAAGAAGAAAAGACCCTGAGAGGTCGTATTATTCGCTTTCCAATGGCTGACAGTTATGCTGTTTATGTGATTACCAAGGTAAACAAAAAGACTGTACACATTTCTTGGATTGACTACTGCGATGGTTGGGTTGATGATCGTTGTGGTAAAGAATGTAAGATTAATTTAGATTATGCCCAAAAAACCATTTATGGTAGGGATGAATTTGAAAAAAGTTGGGCAAAGGCTAAATAATTGAAACTATTCTGCTTTGTTTACGTATAATCAAGTATAACAATAAAGCTAAAACGAATGGCAGCAAAAAAACGAATTTACAAAACTGTTATTACTTATACAATACTTTCAGAAGAACCTTATAACCCTACGAGTTTAGGTGAAATTGAAGAAGATTGTGGTGGTGGTGACTGTATTGGTGGTAATTTTAAAACAAATATTCTAAATCAAGAATTGATTGGAAAAAAAGCTGTTGAACAAATCTGTGAATTAGGTTCAGACCCTGAGTTTTTCCAAATGGATTGTGAAGGTAACGACATATCCGATGAAGATTCTGAGGATGAAGATGTAGATTTAGAAGAAGAAGATTATTAAATTGGCGTTTTGATTTAAGTTTATAATTTAATTGGTTTGAAAAGGGTTGCATTTATTTGTAACCCTTTTTGTTTTTTTACGTATAATAAAGTATAAAGCAAAACACTATGAATAAAGCTGAAGCATTTCACCACATGGTTTCTGGTCGTAAAGTAAGACACAGACACTTCGCACCTGAAGAATGGATGACTATCAATCCTGAGAATGGTAAACTATTATTCGAAGATGGTTGTCAATGCACTGTTCGTGAATTTTATTATGATCGTGACATTCCTTCTTGGGATGAAGATTACGAACTTCTTGATTTAGAAGAAGATGAACCTAAGTATCTTAATCTATCTTCTAACGAACCATACCTGATCAACAACCCTTTTCACCAATTTCAAGACGATATGAATCAGATGAAGGATTGGGGTAAAAGTAGGAAAGAAAGAGAAGCTATCATTGTACCTGTTAGGACTACTCCTAAAATTGGAAGAAACGAGCCTTGTCCTTGTGGTTCAGGTAAAAAGAATAAACATTGCCACAACCAAATATAAATTAAGAATCATGAAATATATGTTATTTTATACTGGTGTTGCTTCAACCCCAAATAGTGCTGGTTTGAAATGTTTAACTACAAATGAAATTGTATGTGAAATTTCAACCTCAAAACCTAGTGGTAAAGAAACTAGAATCTGTTACAATAGAGTTATGAATAAATTAAAAGAAAAATTTAGTTCATTATTGTAACTGATTAAAGCATTGTACGTATAATCAAGTATAAATTAAGAAACATGACTAGAGCTGAAAGAAATGGTTTACCAGAAATACCTAGTGAATATATTGAACCTTATTTAGTAACATTCATTGGTGGTATTATTGAATCAGTTGGTTATGGATTTAAAAAACCAGAAGAAGCTAGACAAGATTTAAAAGGTGTAAGTCGATTTGTTTCTCAAATGTGTGGTATTCATGCAAGAATGGCAGTTAATAACAAATACACTGATTTTATTGGTATGCCAGATGAAGAAATGCTTAAAATTTGTCGTAAAGTTTGTGGCTTAAATCCAGATGGTAGTTATAAAGAAGAATAATCTAAATTAAGAATCATGACAGATACAAAACAAATTAAGAAACGCTTAGAAGAACTTAGAGAAGAACTGAGACAAGAACGTATTTCTTATGGTGAATTAGCTGAATTACAATCTTTAGCTGAACACATTGATAAAAATGATGTTGAATTGTTAGAAGCTGCTGGTGTTCCTGAAACTATTTAAACCATTGTACGTATAATCAAGTATAAACTACGATTATGAAAGACTTGATAACTATTGCACTGAATAATGCTTTTACTCTTTTAGAAAAGCAAATACCACAAACAAAACCTAAACTGATCGAAGTAAACATTCAGGATGTTACACCTTTGAATATTGTTCAGTTCATGAAGGATAATGACATTCCTGATACTGCTTGGTTTGGTGGCAAAGACAATGGCTATGATGGTTACAGTGAAATCTGTTTATGCTATAATGTTGATATACCAACAACTGAGAAAGATAAATTAATATATAGTAAGAGAAGGTTTACCAGCATAGCATTTAAATTAGTATATGATTTACTGTTAGCTAATGGATATATAAGAGTTGGTTATAGTACCTTCTTTTTAAAAGAATTCGATGATACAACTGTTTACGATATGTATATAGCCAAAGATTTTGATAGGTTGGTAAAATATTATTCATTACCTTTCAAACTAATTGAAACTATTTAAAGCATTGTACGTATAATAAAGTATAACTAATACAATAAACACAATGGCACACAAAGCAGAAGTACATAGAATATTAACAGAGCTTAATCAGGGCAAAATTGCTGTAACTCAGGCAGAAGAGCAGATTATGAATTTATTTGATCCTTGGGATGCTTTGTTCGAAGTTGAACCTAAATTGGTCGAATTCTTTGAAATGGAAGTTGATGATTTTAATCAACTTGTTGAAAAGGCTTATGGTGGTAGTTTTGAATTCGAAGCTATTCAGGAAGCTGATAGAAGTTTGTATGAATTCACTGCAAGTCCAAAGGATGCTGAAGTAACAATGGATTTTGGTGAATGTGCGAAAATCAGATCAGGAAACTATCCAATGTATTGTACACATCATGTTTTTAAATGCCTGTTCGAAGATGGACACCTTAAAGCTGGTAAATATTTAATTGATAATCGTTAATTCTTTGTAACTATTCAAGGCATTATACGTATAATAAAGTATAACCAATACATAAAGCAATGAAAAAAGGAACATTTACAAGTGTCTGGGATGGTGGGTTTGAAGTAACTACCAATGCAGAAATGAATGAAGAAACTGGCGAAGTTATTGCTGAATCAGTTGATGTTGATGATCTTGATTTAGAATACCTTGAACGTGAATACTTTACCGATGAAGAGGAAAATGAATTTACAATCTGTCCAACCTGTCACTCATATATTATGACAAACAAAATGTTTGATGGAATTGGTAAAACCTTGGAAGAAAGAACAGTTTGTTCAGACTCAGAATGTGAAAGTAATGAGTAATATTTGAAACCTTCCTGAATCTTTTACGTATAATAAAGTATAACCAATACATAAAGCACAATGGCACGAGAAAAAACAAATCGGTTTGAACTTGTTAAAGCAATGACAGCTTGGATTAATGAAGCAAGTTCAGAAACTCTTGTAAGAGTTTTTAATTCAGAATTCGAAGGTGACTTAACCTATAATGTTGAAGAAGAACTTTACGAACTTGAAGGTGATGCTGCTGAGAACCTTGGTTTGATTGAGTATTAAATCTAAATTCAGAATATGCCTATCAAAGAAAGAGTTGATGTTAAACTAAAAAACATCAAGATGTTTCAAGGTCATGAAGGTACTGGTATGAATGCCGATATATTTATCAATGGCTTGAAATGTATGCACGTTTACGATGCTGCTGATGGTGGTGATTATGAATTTACAAGTTATGAATACCATAACAAAAAGGAACAGCAAATCAAACATAACATTCAATCGTTGAATGACTATATTGCTACTCTACCTGATGTTCAATTGTTTTCTGATGTTACTGATTTCCATGTTAAAATGGATTTAGAACATTTTATTAATCAATTGTTGTTGGATATTGAAAAAGAAAAAACACTTCGCAATTTGCTGAAGAAAGAAATTGATCATGTGATTTATGGGTTACCAAATGGTGACAAATATTACTTGCAAAAATTCAGAATACCATTGTCCGAAATTCCTTTGGGTAGTATGATTGCTGAATTGAATAAGATCAAAGTAAATGAATTCAAAAAAGGTTATGTTTTCTTTAATACTAATTTTAAAAAACTTGGGATTGATGTTGATAAGCTAATCTAAATTTATAATTAGGCGTTGTTTACTGTCCATATAGGTTAATTGGTTTGATTGAAAGGTGATTGCTGTTTGGCGGTCACCTTTTTTAATTTATAAACCATTCATTGTACTTTTTAATTTATCTTTTACAGAATGTACCAAAAATAAAATGTTTCAATTTTAACATTTTTTAACACTTTAAAATTTGGTGGTTAAATAAATAACCATATATTTGTACTGTTATTAATCAATTAAAACTTACTGAAATGGAACAGCAAAAATTTAATCAGGTTTATTCAGAGAACAAAAAGCAAGTGGAAAAGTACGTAAAAGCTAAGGTTTATCCTCATACAGAATGTGCGGATGAAATTGTAAGCGACACATTTTTAAAGGTTTATAACAACCTAGAATCTTTCGATGCTTCAAAATCAAAGTTAAGTACTTGGATTTTTAAGATTGCTAATAACACAATGATTGACTATTTTAGATCAATCAAATTGGAAAAGGAATCTAAGTCTAACTACTTGGATAGCAAACATCAAACAGATGCTTTATATAGCTTAAATTCTGATTCTACTGCTGATGGTGCAATGATCTATTCAGAATCTATTCAAGCGGTAAAAAGGGCAATTAAAAAGCTAGATGCTCAAATGCAAGTGATTGCTGAAATGCGATACTTCAGGCAATTAGAATACAAAGAAATTGCAGAAGAACTTAATATTCCAATGGGAACAGTAAAAACTTCGATCAATCGAATTAAAACTTTCCTGATAAAAAATACTGAATTGGTGTAACTATAAAAGGGTTTGTACGTATAATAAAGTACAAACCCTTTAATTTTTAAATCATGACAAAGAAATCATTTAAACAAGAAGTTGACTACCATAATTATGTTGGTAGTCGTTCAAGGGGTTACCATGCTTTTTATTTCGATTATGCTTGTGGTGACTATGATAAGGGCGAACATTGGAGAGGGTTTAAATATCTGGTGTATTGCCGAAAAGAAAATGCTACCAAAAAGGAATTGTTCGATATTTTCTATCAATTTATAAATCAAGAAATCGAAAACCTTCCTCATTATGTAATTTACAGAATTGCACAAACAGATGAACAAAGATTTAAAATCCAAATTTCATTATAAATTAAGTTATGGAAAGAAGTTTAAAGCTAGAGGAATGCACTATCTTATTTGATAAATGTAAACTTCTTAATCAAGATGAACTGATGTTCACTACGTTCGGCCCTGATCGTGCTTATACGATTGAAAAGAAAGCTGATGAAACATTAGTATTCAAAGTTTGGGATGTGTTTAATGTGTTTGAATATAAACCAAAATCTGAATTAATATTGAAGGATGCTGGAACATTGGTTTTATTTCTGGTTACTTCTCCTGAACACTATGCAACAAATGTATTTTCAGGCAAATTGTCTCACATGGATAACTGGATTAATTTTGTTCAAGCATTTCAATTAAGAAAGTATCGAATTGAATATAAAAGATTTTTAAAATAAGTATTGATTACTGAAACTTTTTCTTTATCTTTACGTATAATAAAGTCTAAGAGCATACAATTAGTATTAACAATTAAAATCTGAAACGATGAAAAAGTAAACTAAAAGATTGCCCGAAAAATTATTTTTACCGAAAGGATTATAACAATTATTCACCTTTAAAGACATATAGTATGACTAGAGCACCGCCCTAGAGTAAGTTATAGAAATAATAAATTTTAATATATAGAGAAAATAATAATGAAAAAGCTTGGCATCGTGTCAAGCTTTTTTTTATATATATTAAGTATTTTAATTTATCTTTCTACTTAGAATTATTCTAAATAAAAATTCTATGTAACTATTGCAGCTCCAATACGTATAATAAAGTATAACCAATAAGTTTAACACAATGAAAAAGATTTTATATTTGAACATGCTTGCAAAAATCTATAACCTTATGGTATGGACAGGCGCACCTGATGCTTATTATCTTAGTCCTGAAGATTGTGGAAGAGTATTCTCAATTAAGAAAGAGATTGGGATTATAATTAAGAATAATGGTTATGAATTCAATCAAAAAACTGGTAGACTAATCAAATCTAAATTAAAATCTAATTCTTAATTAAGATTCTCAACCCAAATCTTTTTGTAACTTTTATAATTACAATACGTATAATCAAGTATAAACCATAATAAATAACACATATGCCGAAAACAAAAATCATTCTGGAAACAGAAACTGAAAACAACCAGTATGAGCCACATTTGTTTATTTTCAAAAATGAAGTAGCAATTATGTTGACTGAAGCTGAGATCAAAGAAATAAAAGAAATAATTAAAGATATTTAAATTTCTTTGTAACTTTCCAGGTTTCTTTACGTATAATAAAGTATAACCATTAAATTTGTAGATATGGAATTTGTAAACATTACGCAAGCAAAAAAATTAGCAGGTATTTCTTACCTTGGAACGATCAATCAATCTGCTAAATTAGTTAAAAACTTCAAGGTTTTCAACGTTTTAACCTATTCGCTGTACCTTTCGCCAGCTCATACTTCTGGTTACGAAGTTTGCCCTGAAAGTACACCTGAATGTCGTATGGGTTGCCTTAACACTTCTGGTTTGGCAAAAGTAGAAGTATTTGCAGGACGTACAAACATCAAAGATGCAAGGATAACCAAAACTAGGTTATTAATTGAACATCAAGATTTTTTTATGAATCTGTTGGTAGCTGAAATTGAATCAGCAATTCGCAAAGCTGCAAAAATGGATGCTTTATTTTCAATCCGCTTAAACTGTACTTCTGATGTAGATTGGGCAAATACTTTGCTTAATGGTAAAAATATCTTTGAAATCTTTCCTGATATTCAGTTTTACGATTACACAAAGATTTTCAGAAAGTTTGCTACAAAGCCAGAAAATTATCACTTAACCTATTCATTTACAGGTTATAACTGGGTTTTCTGCCAGAAAGTACTTGAAATGGGTAACAATATTGCAATGGTTTTCAACTTGGATAAAAAAGATAAACTGCCATTGTCCTATAAAGGTGTCGAAATTATTTCTGGTGACTTATCCGATTATAGGGTTAACGATGCAAAAGGTGTTATTGTCGGTCTGGTCTGGAAAAAAATTGCGAATAAGAAACACAATGAACTTGTAAGGTATTCAGAATTTTGTGTACAACCTGAAAACAAAGATTTGAAATTTGCTTAGTGCAATGTACCAATATAAAAAAAGCTATCTATTCAGGTAGCTTTTTTTTGTTATATATTGTAACTAATATCAATTATTTACGTATAATAAAGTATAACCAATAAGTAAACACAATGAAATTCGTATCGAAAAATGAAGGACAATTCTGGGTTGAAGATTACAACGAACAGGATAAGGAATTTTTTCTAAGCCTTGGGTTTGTCGAAAAAATCTACCAGCATTTTAATACCTTTATAGGTAACCTTAATTTCAAAGGTAGTGGCTCATTTGGTTTCTGGACACAAACTGAATGTGATACTATATGTAATGCAATCTATGAACAGTATCCAGAAATGGAATCTATTGAAGTATTTGAAAATGTTAACGACTAATATAAATTAATAAGTTTAACACAATGGCAGAACAGAATAAAACAATTAGAGATTATAGTCCTCATAAGGTTTCTAAATCTACAATTACAGATGTTTGTGCAAAGTATTGTGTCGATGAAAGGAATGAGATTTATTATTTAGCTTATGAAACTGATAAGGAAAAACCTATTTCAGTTCTTTGGTCTGATCTTAAATTCCTACGTAAACATTATGGCGTTGATCACCGAAATGAAAAAGCTGAAAATAGATTCAACGAAAATTCTAAAATCACAAAGGAATCATTGAATCATAGCCGATTATGGCACATTAACAAGCTGAAGCAATGTATTGAACTGAATGTTCATGAACGTGCCTTGGAGTATTGGAATGGAACTGATTTTGGTACTATGCCTAATCATAACTACATGAAAACCATTATGTGTAATGGTAAAATCACAACTGATTTTAATAAAGATAATCCTAGAATTCCTGAAGCTCTAACGAAATCATGTGAGAAATACTATCAAGAAGATATTGCCAAAGGTTTGTATATTATCTGTAAATATGTGTAACTAAATCCTATCAATGTACGTATAATAAAGTATAATAAAGTATAATAAAGTATAACCAATACAATAAACACAATGAATAAGAAATTATATTTTACTGTTGAAATAGGTATCGAAGATACTGAATATATTACTGGAAACAAAACAGTTAATGTATATGAAATTGTTGAAAATATTCCTAATCAAATTTTGAGTTTTGAATGTGGAAACGAAGATAATACAAAATCTGAAATTTTAGATAATTTAGATTCAGATATTTATCCAGACAATGTTGAATTAATCCAATTATAAAATCTAAATTAAGATTATGGTTAACTTACCAATTGAAGAAATTATTGCAGGTAACGAAATCTTTGCTATATATATGAATTTAGAAAGGAAAGATGTACCTCAGTTAAATACTACTATCTATGGTGGTATGGTGTCAAAAGAAAATCTACTCTACCATGAAGATTTAAACTGGCTTAATGCTGTTATCGAAAAGATTGAAACAACTAAGGTTAAAGAAATCAATGATACACCTCATACTGTTTTAATGCACCAAATTCACAACTATCCTCAACGTTATTCCTTCCAAATTGATGCAAGGCAATGTCGTAATGTTGGTAGATCATTTTCGAATACTTCTGAATCTAAAATAGAAGTACTTTGGATCACAGCTCTACAGTATGTCAAATGGCAATTGAATATCAATTGAAACATTAATTAAAAATTTACGTATCATGGATGTTACATTCAAAGATAAGGATGAACGATACTTCTTTGTATTCTTTAATAGTTCTAAAGCTATCGAAGCTGCCAATGTACGCTTTAAAATGCTTGATATTATAGAAGATCAATTTGGTATTGTAGTATCTAAGAAATCAGTATTGCCATTGAAACTATGGTGTAATGAAAATGAATTAGTAATCAACCAATTATAAATTAAGATTATGAGCAAACCAGAACAGAAACAACAAATAATTGATATTCTTATCGAACAGATAAAGGATGATATTAATTTAGGTGATTGTACAGTATTGGATGAACTTCTGCAAAGAATTCCAGTTGATACTTTAATTCATTCACTACCTGAAGAAACTTGGAAGTTCTATGAATTTGAAAATAACTACTTCAACGTTAAAGAAACTGGTTTCAATGAAGATTCTAATCGTGAAGAAATTCAAATCAATTGCGGTGAAAATGGTGTATTGTACCTGTTTAAAACCGATGAAGGGTTTATAGTTGATGTTTATAATCAATCTGATAATGTAAACACAATGGCAGTATTTGAAACCGATCTTGAACCTGATGAAGAAGATACCATTGAAGATATGCTTCAAGATAGATTTGATTCGTTAGTTGATCAAGAACTAGCTGAGTTAAATTACAATGAAGCTGCTGATGAAGAACTATTAGACGATGAATCTTAATTAAGAAACTATGAAACACTTGAAAGCATTAAAATGGTATTTGATAATAGGTATCATTTCTTTAGTCCTAACCATTATCGGTTGCACTCATGCCTTTAATCCAACCAATTTAATTACCAAAATATTCGCAGTAATCTCAATGCTATGTATTGGTAATATAATGTTCTACATTGATTGTAAATTTGGATTTAGAAAAGATACTTGGTAACAATATAAATTAAGAAACTATGAGTAAATCTAAATTAGTATTGTTAACAGCAATGTCCATGTTAGCTGCAACAGTTGGTGGGAATGTTTTAGACCCTGATTATCCCTATCCTAAACCTAAAAGGAAACTGAAGCATAATGAAACAAAGAAATGCTTCAGAGCTGATTGTACCAACCATAGAACTGGCGACTCATTGTACTGTTCAAGTGAATGTCAACAAGTTTACCATAAGTATTTGAAAGAGAAAGAATCACAATCTTAATTTAAATTGCTATGTCTGACCCAAAACCATATCCTAATTTAGAAAGTGATCCTAATCCTACAATCACTTTCAATAAAGTAGATTTAACTTTCATTACTGACGATGAACTGGCTGCAATTAATATTGCCCTAGGTAGGTATCGTAATGATATTGTTAAAAGGAAACTAAGCTACATGGATCATGTTTCTAAATCACAATTGGTAGCTACTGATCGAATGATCAATCTATTCAAGGATGAAGCTGGGTTTCTTATTGTACCTTATTTTCCTATTGATGAAACAATCTAGTACCATTGTACGTATAAACAAATAAACTATGGCTAAACGATTCTACGTTACCAGAAAACAGGTCGATGCTTTTATTAAACATCATGAACATCACTATAATTCTCTTGATCAGTTTAAAACTAATCTGGAAACTAATATAGCTGATCTGGAAAACTTTCCTGTAGATAATAAACACCAATTAAGATTCTTCAACAAAGTCTTAATTAAAGTTTGTCAACTAATTGTACTGGACGAAATTAATAAACTAAATTAAGATTATGAAAGTAGAAAACTGGACACCAGAAAAGAAAGATGCTATCGAAAAGATGCTTATTGATATGTGGAAAAATATTGGTATTGATATACCTGCTAACTACGAAAGCATTGTACAGTATTGTTACGAAGATGTTTGTGAAACTGCTGACCCTGATAATTGGCATTCTGGTGACGTAGCTATAGCATTCAGAAGATGGATTGAAGAACAAATCTAAATTAAGAATATGGATATGTTAGCAATGGGTTTAATTATCCTCGGAGTATTATCATTAATTGTAAATTTATTTGATAAATCAGAAACAAAATAGTACCATTGTACGTATAATAATAAACAATTTTAAAACCGATATCATGAATAAGAAATTACAAGAAGGTGTTGAATCATTCAAACAGTTTGTACTGGATGAAACTAACCAGCTAACAGAACAAAACAAGAAACTGTCTGAAACCAATCAGATCGTTGAAAATCGCTACAAAGACCTGCAAACAAGACATCAGGACTTAATTGCTACCACATTGGCTTTGACTACAGAAAAAGAAACCTTAACCAAAAAATTGAAGTTAGCTTCAAACGTGGAAAGAACTGTATTGCTCGAAAAACAAATTCAGGCTGATCTGATCAACAAAAATTCTCGCTTACGTTTACAGAACGATCAATTGATCAAAGAAAACACCAACCTGAAGCTGGTTAATGCAAACCTTTCTCGCTCCAATACCAAACACATTACTATCAATGGCGAATTGATTAAATTCCTTGATTCTATTGGCTATGGCGTTGCTATGTTACCAGTAGAACAGTCTGAAACATTCGACAAAGAATTCCTGAAGAAGGTATTGGGTTTGAAATACCATGTAGAAGAAGTCAAACCAGAACCAAAATACGATATTGACTTCATTAAAAACCTGCTTACTGAAGCTCTTGGAAAAGACTTCGAAATTCACGTAATTGGTGAAGATAAATAATACTCCTTCTTTTCTTTATTCCTAAAGGCTGCATGATTGATTCGTCTCTCATGTAGCCTTTTTTACTGCCTTAACAGTTATACTTTATTATTACCTTCTCTCAATAAAGCTTTATAATATTTATTACTGCTAGACCAGTACTAATAATTATGGTAATGTTATACCCAATTAAAAAATACCCCACCCAAAATAAATTTATATTTTTATAACCACCTCACTATTATAGATTTACATTTCTATGGCATCACTAGGCAATGTACACTAGAACTTTAATTTATCTTTGTACTAACTACTTTAATTTATCTTTCTAATGAATATATTAATTTATCTTTACTACTAATTTCTTAATTAAGATTGTCTAAGTACTTCTTAATTAAGATTGTACCACACTTTCTTAATTTATCTTTAGTACTAGTTTATTAATTAAGATAGTTCACACTTTCCTAATTAAGATTCTAATGACTATCCTAATTAAGATATAGAAAAAACAGTGATAGGAATTTTATTCCAGTACCATTGTACAGTTATAGCTTATGCCATTGTACAACTAATCTATACTATTGTACGCTTCACTAGAACCTAGTACTAGTAAGGATTATAGAACTATGGCTAATGAATACTAGTGCCATAACTTTATGAATTTAGATTTATAATTTGCATTTCTAAATTAAAAAACAGTACAGAGAGTGGGGTTGTGGGACACCTACTACTATCTATTATTTAGTTAGAGGTTTGATACTAAATTCAATCAAGACTGATAATCAATATTTTATGAGCAGACTATATTTATAGTCAGTTTTTATTTCTTTATTTTGGGTGGGGTATTTTTTTATATCAATACAGTACCAATAAAAGTGTAATATTAATGTAACAAAAATGGATGAATTGTGCAATGTACTAGTTACAGAAATAGTATTGTACTGCAATGTACGTAATACAGATATTAATACAAATTGTAATGTCCAGATAGCAAAATATAATAGAAAATGTCAAGTGTAGATTACAAATTAGAGTTCTGGAATTTATCGTTATAGAATGGTTTCTTAAATGATTTACACAAAGCTTTATCATTAAGCATTTCTATACCAGTTTCATAATTACGAATAATCATTTCCAATCTATCAAGTTCACCCATAAGATAACTCATTTTATCTTTATCTGGATTATCTTGTAGATTAATTTTTTGTCTGGTAGTAAGGAATTCTGTTTTCATTTATTAATGTTTAATAGACCATTCATTTTTAAATCCAAGATACCATTCATGATTACCATTATCGTGAATAAGTAGAGTAACGAATTTACCCCATACCCAGCCAACGTTAGAAGTTTTAACAGGAAACCAAGCGAAGATAAGTTTAACCTTCATAGGTTTAGGTTGAGGAATATCCAGCAAAGTAGTTTTTACTTCAGTAGATTCGAAGGTAAAGTTTAATTTAGAATAAGACTTAACTAGGTCAAGCATTATTTTATCCATATCCTTTTCGGTATATGCTATGTAAGGACTAACTGTTTTTATTTCAATTTTATAAACTGTTGCCATATTATTAATTTAATCATTTATTTAACGAATTTGTTATTTTTACATTTTTGTAGATTAGTTTTTTCAATTTCTAGTCTAGCTTTATTAGCTTCGAGAATACGATTGTAACTAATAATATTACGTTCTAATTCACGTAGATTCATTTCAACGTCTTTGATATACCATTTAAGGTTATTAATATTTTTTCTGATCGTTTCTTTATCAGTACCATTTTTGATTGGTCTAAGACCATAAACTAAATCGCTCATAGGTTTTACTTTATTATACGTAAGAAAAAATAAAATGTTTCAATAGTGAGGGAGTAAATGAGGGAGCAAGTGAGGGAGCAAGTGAGGGAGTAAATG
>ERZ1034361.254-NODE-254-length-38726-cov-17.799581_pt1 | contig 38726 bp, 50 predicted proteins | sample MGYA00520617_ERZ1034361 | MGnify/ENA primary metagenome ERZ1034361 (study PRJEB33736, sample SAMEA104284507) | Azolla filiculoides | biome: Urban; feature: Water surface; material: Ditch water | place: Netherlands | collected 2015-10-28 | depth 0-0.1 m ...
TGCGCCCGCATCACTTTTCCCGCCGCCTGGCCCTGCGTGGGCTGGCCAACCCGAATGAAGTCTCCGTGAAAGCGCTCGAAAGGCGTGGGGCGGCCGGCGGGGTTTTCTCTTCCGTTATCTGAACTGGAGTGCTCTTCATGATCATTGAATTTGAGCCCGGCAAGCTGGTGAACGAGGTCAAGACGCACTTGCCCGATGTGACTGACCTGGTGTTCAAGCGCCACGCGCAAGACGCCGGCATGAACCCGTCCGAGTTGTTGCGTGACCTGGTGTGTGAGTTTGTTCATGGTGCGGCCTATATGGATCTTCTCCTTGAACATAGGCGCGCATGCCGTGAACAACAAGCGAAGTCGAACGACCAGCAGGGGCCCAACCTGCGCCCTGTTGATGGCCAAGCTGGCACGCGGTGGGGTGGCGTATGACTCAGGGCTCTGTGTTGCTGGCTGCGCCCACGGTGCGTCTGACCGATCAGGCCCGTCAGGGTGACATGGTTGAAGCGGTGATCGTTCACGCCAGTCTGAAGGCGGTGGCCTGATGGCGCGGCCGGCGGGCTCGGTGGGCGATGTGGGGCAGGCCCTGATGTCTGCCGCCCATGCACTGGCCACGCCGGAGCGTGCTCCCACGCTGCGGGAGCTGGCCGCCCATGCCCAGGTGGGCCTGGATGCTGCCAACGCCACGATGAAGAACCTGAGCCGGGCCGGCCGCATGCAGAAAGTGCGCGAGCGCCGGGTGGCGTACCGCAACCGCCCGGTTGCGGAATACGCGCCGGCTGCAGCGCCTGAGCTGGAGAGCCGGGCCGGGCACGGCTGGGTGGATTTGGGGCGCTGCCTGCAGGGCTGGGCCCGCTGATTTCTGTATTTCACAAAAACCAAAAAAAAATCACATGACAGACCAACGACCCCCGGGGGTGGAGCCGCCGGGTCAACACAGGGCGCCGCTGCCACCCATCCGGTTCGAAGCGCTGGCACGGGCGCTACTGGACATGGCTGCAACGCTGTTGCCGCAATGGCTGCCGGATGGCGTACAGCGGGGCCATGAATATGTGTGTGGGTCGCTGCAGGGCGGGCGGGGAACCAGCACATCGGTGAATTTGACGAATGGCCGCTGGGCGGACTTTGCCACGGGGGAGCAGGGCGGCGATTTGGTGAGCCTGTACGCTGCGGCCAATGGCCTGAGCATGGGCAAGGCGGCGCTGCAGGTGGCGCGCGAGCTGGGCTTGGAGGATGTGGCCGGGGTGCAGCGCCAGACGATGCCCGGGGCCACGCCTGCACCGCGCCAGGTGCCTGTGGCGGCCCCAGCGCCTACGGCCCGGCCGGCATCGGATGAGGGGTGGATGACGGTGGCGCCGGTGCCTGCCACGGCGCCGGCTGCGACCTTCCGCCATGTCTACCGCCAGCCTGCGGATCTGGAGCATTTGGCCGAATACCGCGTGGGCGACGATCTGCACGGGTATGTGGTGCGGTTTAGGACCAGCGACGGCGGCAAGGACACGCTGCCCTACACCTGGTGCCAGAGTGCCCGCGATGGCGCGGCGAAGTGGTGCTGGCGGACGTGGGACGAGCCTAGGCCCCTGTATTTCCCCAGCCACGCATGGCCGGATGGCCGCACGGTGGTGCTGGTCGAGGGAGAAAAGAAGGCGGATGCACTGCAGGCGTTGCTGGATGCGGCCGCGCCGGGAATTTACTGCGTGGCGTCTTGGGTGGGTGGCTGCAAGGCGTGGAAGAAGGCGCGCTGGACGTGGCTGGCCGGCTGCACGGTGCTTCTGTGGCCGGACTGTGATGCCAAGCGGGAGGCATTGACGCCTACTGAACGCAAGGCAACCCCAGACAAGGATGCACAGCAGGCGCTGCAGGCGACCAAGCCGTTGCTGGCTGTAGAAAAACAGCCGGGCATGGCCGCGATGCTGGGTATTGGCGCGCTGCTGGCTGGCAGCGGCTACGCCTGCACGGTGCAGCTGCTGCAGATCCCGGCGCCGGGCGCGGTGGCCGATGGCTGGGACTGCGCAGACGCGATCAACGCGGATGGCTGGGATGGCGAGCGCGTGCTGGCCTTCCTGGGCACGGCGCAGGCGTTGCCGGCGGGCATGGACGATGCGGTGGCTGCAGAGCCCGCGGCTCAAAAAATCGATGGCCCCATTGACATGGGGAGCGGCGGGGTTGAGGAAGTTGGCATGGTCAAGATCGGCTCGCGCCTGATTCCTGACTGGCTGGCCTGCTACTACGACGCGGAAAAGAAGCGCTGGAACGTCAGCCGCAAGATGGTGATTTTGATTCTGGAGCGTGACCCTGCGTTGTGCGAGGTGCTGGCCTACAACGAGCTGAGCCACGGCATCCAGGCGCGCGTGGCATGGCCCTGGCCGCATGCACCGGCCGGTGATGTGACGGACGCGACCGATCTGATGCTGGGCAAGTACCTGACGGATGAATACGGCTTGCCATCGATCAGTCGGGCGGCACTGGCAGAGGCCATTCAGACGGTGGCGCACACCCGGCGCTTTCACCCGATCCGCGAATACCTGCAGGGCCTGCAGTGGGACGGAAAGAGCCGCATTGACAAGTGGCTGATTCACGCCATCGGCGAGTCGCCAGAGTCGCTGGATGCAGCCAAGCGCGAGTATCTGGAGCTGGTGGGTCGCTTTCTTCTGCTGGGCATGGTCAACCGGGTGATGGAGCCCGGGTGCAAGTTCGATTACTGCGTGGTGTTTGAAGGTGTGGGCGGGCTGCGTAAATCGACGCTGGTGGAGACACTGGGCGGCAAGGAATACTTCAGCGACACGCCCTTCAACCTGGACAAGGGCAAGGAAGCCCAGGAGCAGGTCGCCGGCCTGTGGGTGTATGAGATTGCCGAGCTGAGCCACTTCAGCAAGGCGGATGTCGAGGCGATCAAGGGATTCATCAGCAGCAAGGTGGACCGGTACCGCGTGGCCTATGGCACGACGGTCAGCGCCTTCCCGCGTCAGGTGGTACTGGTGGGCACAACGAACCAGAACACTTACCTGCGGGACCGCACGGGTAACCGGCGCTTCTGGCCTGTGCCTGTGCGCAACGTGATCAATACGGACTGGGTTGCCAAGTACCGTGACCAGCTGCTGGCTGAGGCCTTTGTGCTGTTCGGGCAACGCGCCGTGTTCAACCCGTCGGCGGATCAGGAGAAGCGGCTGTTTGAGCCTATGCAGCAGTCGCGGCTGGTGGAGACGGCGGTGGTGTCTGAGCTGCAGTTTGTGCTGACCCGCTCACCGGCTGCCACCGGGATTGGCGCCACCGTGAATGAGTTGAGCGAGTTCGTGACCATTGCCAACCTGACGATGGCCTTGGGCGTGGATGCGGCCAAGTCCACCCCGGCGCTGGAAGCCCAGATCCGCGGCTGGATGGAACACGAGGGCTGGGAGCGCATGAAGAAGCAGGTCAATGGCGTGCGGGCCTGGGGGTACATGCGGCCAAAGAACTGGCCTGTGCAGATTGATCAGGATGAGATGCGCGCGGCGGGGGAACAGCCCGGCGCGAACAACACCACGGAACAGGACGATGACGATGTGCCTTTCTGAGCTGATGCTCAAGGCGCGCGAATCGCGCCGCATGGCAAGCACCGGGGGAGGCGTGATGCGCGCCGCTGCTTGCCATGCGGATGCGGGGACGTCATCGGTTGCGGCCATGACGTAGCCCGAAAGTGTCCAGGTGTCCACGGTGTCCATGCTTTTGCATGGAGCTCACTGGTGGTGGTGTTATTCCCATTATGGGGGTTGAAGCTGCTGCATGGTCATCTGGGTCTATGGCTTGTGTCCACCCGGTGTTGCAGCGGGTGGGCGCAGGCAGGGGCGCGGGGTCGCGCGCGCTTGCGAACACCCACCTACTTACCTATTACCTCTATAGAAAAGGATGGACAGCATGGACACTCAGGCAGCAAAGGAAGCGATGAAGGCGACGGCAATGGAAATGCGCCAGACCGCAAAGTATGTGGCGGAGAAGCGCGCAGAGTACGGTGAAGCCCACGTGAAGGACATGCAGCGCCGGGCGATGCGGGGCGAGCGGGGATGCTTCTATGCCGTCGAGCGAGTGGCCCCGGACACGTACAAGACGTTTGGTACGCCGTTTGACTGGAGTGGTCCGGATACTGAGCTGCTGAGCCGGTGCATGGTGCACGGCCTGGAGTTCGCGGGCATGATGCAGCCGCCTGCGGGGCCTGTGAGTGCGCCTGCAACCGATGCCAAGGGGGTACACCATGGCGCGGCTTGATCGCATCAGGAGGCGGCTGGAAAACTGGGCCATGTGGAAGGCGAAGGGTGCGGCCGGCGGTGTGGGTTTTGCCACCCGGTCGGTGCTGCTGTCGGACACCTGGTCCCGTGGGAGCTATAACGGAATGAGCATCCCGGTGTTTGATGAGGATGCCGAGCTGACCAATGCGGCGATCGAGTCATTCCGGCTGACCCGGTCACACCTGCACCTGACGCTGCAGTGCATGTACATCAAGGATCTGGGCATCAAGGGCACGGCCGCGAAGATGCGCTGTGCTGTCAGCACCGTACATGCGAACCTGGCCCATGCGGATGCTGCCATTGATGCATGGCTGGATGCCAGGCTGCAGGATATGGAGCGCAAGCGGGTCGCCAGCGTGGCAGACAAAAGAGTTTTTACACCCTAGACGATTCAGGTACATTTCAGGCACATTGAAATTGTTGTGTCTCCACCCACAGCAATGCAATCAACCCCGTCAGTCGCAAGGCTGGCGGGGTTTTCTTTTGGGGAGTACTGCGATGGTGGCCATCATGTAGTTCGTCTTCATCCATGCCTGTCTCTGCGCCTCGTCCCTGTACCGCACCAGGCTGCGGCAAGCTGGTGCGCGATGGGTCAGGGCGCTGTGAGGCGCACAAGCGGACAGAGCAGCGCGCCCACGATGCGCAGCGCGGCACCTCATCAGAACGCGGTTACTCGTACAAGTGGCAGCAGGCCCGCATGCACTTCCTGCGGGCGCACCCTCTGTGCGTAAGACACGAGGCGCGCGGCGAGACAGTCGCGGCCTCGGTGGTTGACCACATCGTGCCGCACCGGGGCGACAAGGCGCTGTTCTGGCAGCGCGACAACTGGCAGCCGCTGTGCAAGCAGTGCCACGACATCAAGACGGCCACCGAGGACGGTGGCTTTGGACACCGCAAGGGAGGGGGGTAGCAAATGTTTGCACCCTCCCGCCCTAGACCGAACGGTTCCCCTTTTTTTTGCGTGCGCGGGTTTTGGGGGGAGGGGTACTCCCTGGGGATCAACAACATTCACTGAAAAGAGTCATGACCGGATCACGCGGCCCGCTTCCGAAGCCGGCGGCGCTCAAATTGCTGGAGGGAAACCCGGGCAAGCGAGCGCTGAACCTGTCGGACGGGGTCAACCCGCGCGTTGAAATCCCGTCGGCCCCCAAGCACCTGGGCATTGAGGCGCGCAAGGAATGGAAGCGCATCACCCCGCTCCTGGAAGACCTCGGGCTGATCAGCGGACTGGACCGCGCCGCCCTGGGCCTGTACTGCCAGGCCGTGGGCCGGCTGACCGAGATGGAGACCGCCTTCAACGGCATGGTGGCCCGCAAGGTCGCCGAGGGCACCGACTACGCTGACGCCGTGTACGAATGCAGCTACGCCGTAACGCCCAGCGGCTACGCCCAGCAGAGCGTGATCACCCAGCTGATCAAGTCCAACCGCGAACAGGTCAACCGCTACCTGATGCACTTCGGCCTCAGCCCTGCAGCCCGTGCGCGGGTGCAGCCGTCGAACTACGTGCAGCCCTCGCTGCCCGGCATCGAACCCGCGCCAGGCGCCGAGCAAAAAGCCACCGGCTTTGCGCGCTTCGCCGTCGTGTGACATGAGCCGGCACATTGACCAGGCCACGGCCTACGCCCGGCGCGTCCAGTCTGGCGAAATCCCGACCTGCAAATGGACCCGCCTGGCCATTGACCGCCAGCTGTCCGACCTGGCGCGCGAACCCTCCGCCACCTGGCCCTGGGTATTCGATGCCGACCGCGCCACCCGGCCCTGTGAATTTCTTGAGCTGCTGCCCCACATCAAGGGCAAGTGGGCGCGTGAACGCCGCCTGATCGAGCTGGACCCGTGGCAGTGCTTCATCCTGACCACGGTATTCGGCTGGGTGCACCGCGAAACCGGCCTGCGCCGCTTCCGCGAGGTCTACCTGGAGATCCCGCGCAAAAACGCCAAGTCCACACTGTCCAGCGGCGTGGCCCTGTTCATGCTGACGGCGGACGGCGAGCAAGGCGCTGAAATCTACAGCGCCGCCACCACCCGCGACCAGGCGCGCATTGTCTTTGACGACGCCAAAGCCATGGCCGAGCGCACGCCCGACATGCGCACCTACCTGGGCGTGGCCATCATGCAGCACTGCGTGACCGTCGCGCACACCGCCAGCAAATTCGCGCCCCTGGCCGCAGAGGGCAGCACGCTGGACGGCCTGAACGTGCACTTCGCCGTGCTGGACGAACTGCACGCGCACAAGACCCGCGCCGTGTACGACGTGATCGACACCGCCCGGGGCGCCCGCGAACAGTCCCTGCTGTGGAACATCACCACCGCCGGTACCGACCGGGGCGGTATCTGCTACGAACGCCGAACGCACCTCACCAAGGTGCTTGACAACGTGGTGACCGACCCCAGCACCTTTGGCATCATCTACAGCATTGACGAAAACGACGACCCGTTTGTCGAGGCCAGCTGGGCCAAAGCCAACCCCAACTGGGGCGTGTCCGTGCTGCGGGACGACATGGAAGCCGCCAGCCGCAAGGCCGAAAGCATGCCATCGGCACTGAACAACTTTCTGACCAAGCGCCTTAACGTCTGGGTCAACGGCGAAAGCCCATGGATGGACATGCGCGCATGGGAAAAATGCGCCGACACCACCCTGCAGCTCAGCGACTTTGCGGGCGAACCCTGCTGGATCGGCCTCGACCTGGCACAGAAAAAGGACTTTGCCGCCCTGTGCCTGGTGTTTAACCGCTCCGGCACCTGGTACGTGTTCACGAGGCTCTACCTCAACGAGCTGGCCGTGCAGGAAAGCGGCAACGCCCACCTCACAGGCTGGGCCAGATCCGGGCATGTACAGGTCACAGACGGCGACATCACCGACTTTGACGTGGTCGCCGAAGACCTGCGCAGCTACTGCCGCACGCACGACGTGCAAGAGATCGCCTTTGACCCGGCCCTGAGCATGTACTTTGCCGGCAAGCTGATCGAAGAAGGCCTGCCGCTGGTTGAAATCACCCAGCGCGCCATGTTCTTCACGCCGCCGCTGATCCAGGTCGAAAACCTGGTGCTTGAAAAGAAACTGAAGTTTGACGGTAACCCCGTCATGACCTGGATGGTCTCCAACCTGGTGGTCAAGGTCAGCAAGTTCAACGAACTGCGCAGCCCGACCAAGGAACGACCCGAAAACAAGATAGACGGACCCATGTCTATGTTGATGGCGCTGGGCCGGGCATTGGCCAACGAATCAAACGACATTCATCAAGGCTTTGTATCCCTGTGACCTCGAAAACTGCCACCTGGGCCGCCGCGCAGCAACGCGCCGCCACGCCTGGCTCGCCCATTCTCACGAATTGGCGTGCCGAGCGTGAAGCCGCGCGCGCTGTGGCTGCATCGCCGCGCAACGAAGTCACCTACAGCGAAAGCGTGCAGGAAGCCTTCGGAATGCTGCCCTCTGCTTCTGGTATGGCCGTCACGCCTGTGACAGCCATGCGTGTCGCCGCCGTCTTTGCGTGTGTACAGAAGATTGCCGGTGCCATTGCCACGCTGCCGATCCATGTGTACCGCACAGACGGTGACATCAAAGACCGCCAGCCGCGTGATGACCTTTGGTACAAGCTCAACGAACAGCCCGCGCCGCAGTTCACTGCTGCCAGTCATTGGGAAGGCGTCAGCACCGCGCAATTGCTGCGCGGAGACGGCTACACCTGGATCCAGCGATCCATGAACGGCAGCGTCAAGGCGCTGCTTCCACTGCCCTGGACGTCCGTATTTCCCTTGCGCCAGCCCGGCGGTGAAATCCGCTACTTCATCACGCTGCCCGAGTACGGAATCAACACCTGGCTGGAAGCCTCTGAGATCCTGCACTTCCCGGGCTTCGGCTTTGATGGCATCAAGTCCATGAGCGTCATTGCCTATGCCGCCCGCGCGGCCGTTGGCAACGCCCTGGCCATGGACCAGTACAGCGGCAACTTCTTCAGCGGTGGCGCGCATCCCAGCATCATCCTGAAGACGGACAAGGTCATGAAGAACGACCAGATCTCCGCACTGCAACAGGCCTTTGCTTCCAAGTACGCCGGCGTTGCCAACGCGCACCAGCTGCCACTGGTCTTGACCGAAGGCATGACAGCCGCCCCCATCAGCCTGAGCGCCGACGACTCCCAGCTGCTTGAAGCCCGTAAATTCCAGGTTGTGGACATTGCCCGCGCCTTTGGCGTGCCGCCCCACATGATCGGCGAGACAAGTGCAAGCACCAGCTGGGGCAGCGGCATCGAATCCATGAGCCGTGGCTTTGTCACCTACACCCTGCAGCCGCACCTGGTGCGCATCGAGCAGGAACTTAACCGCAAACTCTTCCCGCGCAACACCGGCCGCTTTGTGCAGTTCGACCGCGACGCACTGATTGAAGGCGACAGCGCCGCCCAAGCCGCATACAACCGCGCTGCCCTGGGTGGCCCTGGCACCGGCATGGGCTGGATGAGCGTGGACGAAGTCCGCAAGAGCAAAGGCCTGGCCCCGCGTGGCGGCGCCTCCGCCGACATCTTTGACCCACGCACCACCCCGGACGCACCCGCACAAGGCGCAGCACCATGAAAAACCAGCTTCTGCAACTCCATCGCGACAACGCCCAGCGCCCGCGTGCCCCCATCAACCTGGCGCGCAACGAAGCAGGCGCCACCCTCTACATCTATGACGTGATCGACCCGTACTGGGGCGTCAGCGCCAAAGACGTGATTGCCGCGCTGGCTGCCATCAATGGCACACCTGACCTGCACATGCATATCAACTCCCCCGGTGGCGATGTGTTCGAGTCCCGCGCCATCATGGCCGCGCTCAAGCGCTACGAAGGCAAGGTCATCGCTTATGTGGACGGCCTGGTTGCCAGCGCCGCCACCAGCATTGCCCTGGCCGCAGATGAGGTCGTCATCAGCCAGGGCGCCTTTTTCATGATCCACAACGCCAGCTCTCTGGTGTGGGGCGACAAAAACGCCATGCGCGAGACCGCTGACCTGCTTGAAAAGGTCGAAGGCGCCATCGTCTCCGACTACACCGGCAAGACCGGCCAGACGGAGCAGCAGGTCATCGACTGGATGAACGCCGAAACATGGTTCTCTGCCGACGAAGCCATTGCAAACGGCTTCTGTGACCGCCTGGCCGATACGCCCAAGACCAGCAACGCCAGCAACGCCTGGAATCTTGCCGCCTTCGCCAACGCGCCCCAGTCCCTGCGCAAGCCGACCGAGCCAGATCCTGCACCAAGCCCTGCACCCCAGCCCTCCATGACCCGTGCCAACGCCAACCGCCTGGCGCTGGTCAACAGTTTGTAGCGCTTCTCGCGCGACAGAAGCCGCCAGCGGTCGGACCACCGTGAACCCCAAAGGGCCTCCGTCAAGGCCCTCTTTTTTTGGAACATCGCAATGAAAAACCTCCAAGCCCTGCGCGAGAAGATTGGCCACCTCGCAAACCTCGCCAACAAACTGCTGGCCGACAAGGGCGACCAGACCTGGACGAAAGAAGAGCAAGCCACCTTCGACGGCTACACCGGCGAAATCGAGCAGCTCAAGAACCAGATCAAGTCCGCTGAACGGCTGCGCGAGCTCGAAGCTGACCAGTTCTTCAACGCCGCCCCCAACGCTGGCAAGAAGCCCGGTGACGCTGGCGAGATCGATGCCATGACCGCCGTGGCCCTGTACCTGCGTCACGGCAACAACGTCACGGCCGAGCAAGCCATCGCCATCCGCAACGCCATGAGCACCACGACGACGACTGAGGGCGGCTACACCGTCCCCAGCGAAATCGCTACCATGGTGGTCGATGCGCTCAAGGCCTACGGCGGCATGCGTGAAATATCCCAGATCATCAGCACCGCAGGCGGCAACGCGCTGAACTTCCCCACCAGCGACGGCACCTCTGAAGTCGGCGTCATCGTGGCTGAAAACGCAGCCGCCTCCACGGGCGACATCACCTTCGGCACTGTGGCGGTCAACCCGTACAAGTACAGCTCCAACAAGATCGCCATCCCGGTCGAGCTGATCCAGGACAGCGCCATTGATGTCGTCGGCTTTGTGGTCAACCGCCTGGCCACCCGCCTGGCACGCATCACCAACACCCACTACACCACGGGCGACGGCTCCAGCAAGCCCTACGGCGTCATGGCCCGCGCCGCCACCGGCAAGACGGGCGCCACGGGTCAGACCCTGACAGTCACTTACGACGACCTGGTTGACCTGATCCACAGCGTCAACCGCCAATACCGCGCCAACGGTGCCCGCTTCATGCTGGCTGACAGCTCTGTGGCCATCATCCGCAAGCTCAAAGACACCACGGGCCGCCCGATCTGGAACCCCGGCGACATGGAAGGCATCACCGACGGCGTGCCGTCCACCATCTGCGGCTATGCCTATACAGTCAATGACGACGTTGCCGCCATGGCAGCCAACGCCAAGTCCATCGCCTTCGGTGACTTCAGTCAGTTCGTCATCCGTGACGTGGCCGCCAGCACCAGCATCCGCCGCTTCGACGACTCGGCCTTCGCGCTGAACGGCCAGGTTGGCTTCTGCGGCTGGACCCGCACCGGGTCCAACTTGCTGAACACGGCCGCCGTCAAGGTCTACGTCAACAGCGCCACCTGACCCCGCAGCCCGCTGCGTGAAAAGCCCTTCCGCCCCCGGCCGGAGGGCTTTTTTCCAAGCTGACCGCCACCACCCACCCACCCCCACCGCATGGCCACCTACCGCATCACTGACGCCACACTTGAGCCGCTCACCATCGAGCAGGCCAAGCGCCACCTGCGCGAAGACCTGGTGGACCCGGACAACGACGCCGACATTGGCAGCCTCATCACCGCCGCCCGGCTGGACGCCGAATTCCGCCTGCAGCGCACCCTCATCACCTCCACCTGGCGCCACACGCTGGACGCCTTCCCCAGCCTGTGCACTGGCTACCAGGACGGCGCCATCCGCCTGCCCATGGGCAGCACCATCGCCGTCACGTCTGTGCAGTACGTTGACCAGGCCGGCACCCTGCAAACCCTGGCTGCTGACCAGTACCTGATAGACGCCTCTGGCGACGTGGCCCGCATTACCCCGGCCTACGGCCTGAGCTGGCCCGCCACCCGGGACCAGCCCGGCGCCGTGCAAGTCACCTACACCGCCGGCTACGGCAGCACCGCCGCCAGCGTGCCCGCGCCCATCGTCAGCTGGATCAAGCTGGCCGTGTCAGACCTCTACGGCCAGCGCAGCCGCAGTGCAGAGCGCCCCATGGTGCCGCACCACTTTGCAGACGGCCTGCTCGACGCCTACCGCATCTGGAGCCTGTGACCATGGCCGGCCCCTACACCGTAGACCCCGGCGCACTCACCGAGCGCGTCACCCTGCAAAGCCGCCGCGTCGTCAAGGACGACTACGGGCAAGACACCATCACCTGGACCGACGTAGCCACCGTGTGGGCGCGTGTACGGGCCCTCAGCTCCCGTGAATTCTTCGTGGCCGCGCAAGTGCAGCAAGAGCAAACCCTCAAGGTCATGATTCGCCAGCGCACCGACGTGCAACCCACCTGGCGCCTGTTGTGGCAGGACCGCGCACACGACATCACCGGCGTCATTCCAACCGGCCGAGAGTGGACAGAGCTTATGTGCCTGCAGGGAGTCAAAGATGGCCGGTGAAACCGTCATCGTCAGCGGACTGGACGAGCTCAAGCGCAAGCTGGCCGAGATCCCCAAGGCCATGCGCCGGCGCGTCCTGCGCAACGCCCTGGCAGCCGGTGCCCGAGAGGTGCGCGACACCGCCCGGCGTGCCGCCCCGGTGCTCAACCTGGGGGTATCACTTAAGGCCCCGTATCGCAAGCCCGGCACCGTCAAACAAGCCATCAGCGTTCGCACCAGCAAGCTCGACCGCAAAGACGGCAACGTCGGCGTGTTCATCAACGTGCGCCCGGCCAAGAAAGGCCAGCGCGGCGCCAAGAGCACGACCGACCCGTTTTACTGGCGCTTTCTGGAGTTCGGAACCAAAAAGATGGCCGCGCGCAGCTTCCTGCGCGGTGCCAGTAGCCGCCTGCCCCAAGCCCTGCGAATTTTTGAAGAACGCATTGCCAAGTGGGTCAATGAAACTGATGCATCTGGCAAGGTCAAACCATGAGCGCCTCTACTGAACTGCAGGCCCTGCTGTTGGCCACCCCCGCTGTCACAGCCTTGTGCGGCACACGCATCGCGGCAGACCGCGTTGAGCAAGGGGCCGCGCGCCCCTTCGTGGTCTACATCGCCAGCGCAGAGCCTCAGCGTGCACTGGACGGCAGCGTGCACGGCATCAAGACCACGTTCGAGCTGCAGTGCTGGGCCGACACCCGCGCCGCGGCTGACGCGCTGGCCTACGCCGTGCAGGACGCGCTGGACGCGCAGCACCAGTACACCACCGGCCCGGTCGGCGGCTACGACGGCGAGCTGGATCTGGAGGCCGCCCTGCTCACCTGCGAATGGTGGGACGACTGACCCGCGCACCAACACCACCACCCGCCCACCGGCGGGTTTCTGTTTCCGTTGCCCGCCACGCGGGTTTTTTGTATCTGAAAGGCACTTACCATGGCAACCCAAACCGGCCGCAACGTCAAAGTCGAAATCGCCGCCACCTACGCTGCTGCCAAGACCGTCACCGGCATCACGCTGGCAGACCCCGGCGTTGCATCCTCTACAGCCCACGGTCTGGCCAACGGCACCGTCGGCTACTTTGCCGACAATACCGCCGGCATGGTACAGATCGCGGGTGCCGCCGCCAGCGTGGCCAACCAGGCCTCTGGCACGTTTGAGCTGGAAGGCGAGGCCACCACCAGCTACAGCGCCTTCACCAGCGGCACCTTTGTGCCCGTGGCCACCTGGGCCACCCTCAGCACCAGCACCAGCTACGAAATCCCCAACGCTGAAGCTGACGACCTGGATGTCACCACCCTGCTGGACGTCATCAAGCAGTCCGAAGGCGGGCTTATGGCCGCGCAGAACGTCACCATCAGCGGCTTTTCTGACGCGCAAAACGCCGCCGTCATCCTGTGCCGCAAGGCCGCGCTGGCCGGTGGTTACGTCGTGGTCAAGATGACACTCAACAACGGCGAGCGCCGAATCTTCCGCGCCATGCCCAGTGCCCCGGGCGAGAGCATGAGCGTGGGCCAGAAGGCCACCAGCAGCGTCGGTTTCAAGGTTAAAGGCCGGGTGTTGATGCTGCCCGCCGTCGCCGCGTGATGACACCCGCTGAAAGGCTCATCGCGCAGATGCGCTCCCAGCGTCAAAGCTGGGTTGAAGTGGCCCCCGCCCCAGAGGGCGGCATGGCCAAGCGGGTCAAGATCACCCGCCCGCCAGAAAACGAGGTCTCCAGCTTCGTGACTCGCGCCGAAGACGGCCGCTTTACCCTCAGCGCCACGGCCGAGCACGTCAGCCGCTACGTGGTGGGCTGGGACGGCATCACCGAGGCCGACCTGGTGGGCGCGGCTGGAGGTTCAGACCCCGCACCCTTCAACGCCGACCTGTGGCGCCTGGTGGTCGAGGACCGGCTGGACTGGATGCGCGCCATTGCCCAGGCGCTGTTGGACGCCATCCTGGCCCACCGCGCCGCGCGCGCCGAAGACGAAAAAAACTGATCGCCCTGCTGGATGCCGCCAACGGCATCCAGTACGAGGGCGAAACCCCACCCGAGCCCGACCCAGCCCACCTGGTGGCCCTGCGTGCCTGGCGCCTGCTGGCCAACGGCGCCGGCGGCCTGGACTGGGCCGGCCTGCCCTTTGTGACCGACATGCTGGGCATTGATGACCCCCAAGCGCTGATTGAGCGCCTGACCGTAATCCGCACCTACCGACCGAAAGACGACTCAAATGGCACTGGCGACGCTCTCGATTGACCTCGTGGCCAAAATTGCCACGTTTGAAAAAGACCTGCAGCGCACCGTCAAGGTCGTTGAAGGCAGCGCAGGCCAGATGAGCGGCGCACTCGCCCTGGTCAAGTCCAGCGTGGCTGGCCTGGCCGGCGCGTTCTCGGTGGGCATTGCTGTGGACTTTGTGCGCAACACCATCAACAGCGTGGACGCACTCAACGACCTCAAGGATGCCACCGGCTCCAGCGTGGAGAAGCTCAGCGCACTCGAAGACATTGCCCTGCGCAGCGGCAACAGCTTCGAGGCCATGGCCGGCAGCGTGGTGAAGTTCAATAAGATCCTGAGCGAAGCCACGCCCGGCAGCGAGATGGCCAAAACGCTGGAATCGATCGGCCTCAACGCCGCCGAGCTGCGCAAGATGGACCCGGCCGACGCGCTGCAGAAAACAGCGCAGGCCCTGGCCGGGTATGCCGACAACCAAAAAAAGTCGTGGATCATTCAGGACTTTTTTGGCAAGTCCATTCGTGAGGCGGGCCCCTGGCTCAAAGACCTGGCGGAGGCGGGGCAGCTCAACGCCAAGGTGACCTCTGCCCAGGCTGACGAAGCCGAGCGCTACAACAAGAACGTGGCCGTGATGCAGAAGAACATTCTGGACCTTGCGCGCTACCTGTCGATCAACTTGGTGAGCAGCATCAATGCCGCAGCCAAGGCCATGAAGGACGGCGGATTTTTGGAGGCCTACAGCGCCTTCTTCACCGGCGACGACATGCATCGGAACAACGTGGCCCTGACAGAGCAAACCGACGCGTTGCTGAAGGCGCAGGCTGAGCTAGACCGCGCACGGAGCGAAAAAATTGTGATGCCTGGCCGTGTGCTGGTAGCGGAAGCCGAGGTCAAGAAGCTGCAGGAAGCGCTTGCCCTGACCATGAAATACCGCAAGGTGCTGGAAGGTCCGCCAGCACCGCCAGACACGCGCCCATCCGCCCCAGACAAGCCCGCCAAGGCCGGGCCAAAGCCCGCCAAGGAAGGCGTGGACGACAACGCCCGCGCCCTGGCGCAGTACGTCAAAGGGCTGGAGCAGGCCACCGAGCGCACGCTGGACCTGACCGAGACCGAAAAAGCCCGCCAGTTTTTGACCAGCCTGGGCAAGACCGGCGAAGTCGCCCAGGTGCGCGAGCTGGTGCTGGGCATGGCCGCGCAGGTGGACGCGAACAAGGCACTGACCGAGTCCCAGAAAGAGCGCATTGCCGCCATTCAGGGCGCCGCAAAGCTGGCCGAGCAAGACATTTCCAGGCGCGCCGCAGATCTGGAATCCCTGGCGTCTGCCAATGCCGCGCTACGCGAAGAAATCGACCTGATCGGACTCGATGAAAAAGCCCGCGCCGCGCTCATCCTGGCCAAGCAAGACCAAGCCCTGGCCGATGCCGAGCTGGCCCTGATCGGCGCGCAGTCCATCGAAGGCAACGAGATCGCCATCGGCCAGATGGAGCGCGAGATTGCCCTGCTGCGAGAAAAACGCAACCTGACGGCCAAGCGCGCTGTCAAAACCGAGCAAGAGGCCGAAATCATCAATCAAAAAGCTGTTTCTCAGCGGCTGTCCGATGGCATCGAAGAAGGCATTTTGACCGGCTTTCGCTCTGGCAAAAGCCTGGCCAATGTGTTCCTGGACGAGCTGCAGGCGCAGTTTGCCAAGACCGTGCTGCGCCCCGTCATCCAGCCGCTGGCCGAGTTTGGCGGCAACCTCATCACGCAAGGGCTCAAGTCCATCTTCGGCTTTGCGGATGGCGGCATCATGACCAGCGCCGGCCCGCTGCCCCTGCGCGCCTACGCCACGGGCGGCGTGGCCAACAGCCCGCAGCTGGCCATGTACGGCGAAGGCTCGCGCCCGGAGGCCTTTGTGCCCCTGCCGGACGGCCGCACCATCCCCGTCACCATGCGCGGTGGTGCAGCGCGGCCGGTGGTGGTCAACATCCACAACACGGTGGGCGACGTGGCCAGCATGTCCACTGTGGTCAAGGGCATGCAGGCTGTGCGTGCGCAGATCATCGGAGAGCTGTCGCGTGGCCAGCGCATGGGCGGTGCATTCGCATGAGCGCCATCACCTGGCCGGCCGGGCTGATCCCGCGCACCGCCTCGCTTCGGCTGGCGGTAGTCCAACGCATTCACGCTGCGCCCCTTGGGGGTTCGGAGCAGGTGGTGGACCTGCTCAATGACCGCTGGCACCTGTCCGCCGTGCTCAACGCCCGCGCCCGGTTTGACGAAGGCGCGCGCATCGAAGCCTTCCTGGCCGCCATGCGCGGGCAGACCAACACCGTCGCCCTGTGGCACTTTGCCCGCCCCCGCCCGCGCGGCACGCTGGCCAGCGCCACCGCTGCCAGCGCAGCACAAGGTGCCGCCGCCGTGGTGCTGACCGGCAGCGGCACCCTCAAAGCCGGCGACATGCTGGGCATCGGCGGCCTCTTGCTGCAGGTGGCTAGCGACGTGACCGTGGGCACCAGCACCACGGTGCCCATCGTCAACCGCCTGCGCGCCGCCGTCAGCGGCACCGTCACCCTGATCCAGCCCACGGCCAGCTTCCGCCTGGCCACGCCCGACGTGGGCGTCGGCTACCAGCCCGGCCAGAGTGATGCGGTCGCGCTGGACTTCGTGGAGGCCATCGCATGAGATCCCTCAGCACAGACACCCTCACCGCCCTGGCGCAGCCCAGCGTGCCGCTGGTCCAGCTCGTGCTGCTGGACTTTGCCGCTGGCGCCGTCGCGCTCAACAGCTCCACCTGGGATCTGGTGTGGGATGGCATCACCTACAAGGGCGCTTATGGCCTGGGCACCATCAGCACCATCAACGACTCGCCGGGGGAGATCAAAGGCTTGTCGCTCACGCTCTCGGGCGTGTCCGCCAGCGCCGTGTCTCTCGCGCTGGACGGGGGCGACGACTGGCAGGGCGTGCCTTTCTATGCAAAAACGGCCATTTTGAATTCTGATTTTCAGGTGGTCGATGCGCCTACTGACTGGTCTGGACGTGGTGACGTGCTCAGCCTTTCGGAGGATCTAGAAACATGCGCCGTGAATGCCTCCGCAGAGAGCACTGGCGTTGACCTGCTGCGCGGGTCTGCCATGACGTACAGCCATGCAGACCAGCAGGCGCTTCATCCGGGCGACATGTCGATGGAATTCGTCGTGGACCAGACTGGCCAGCCCGTGATATTCCCATCAAAAGAATATTTCTACAAATGACCGCGCCTGTACCCCCCACCCTGACCCGCCTGCGTGACTGGCCCGAGCGGCTGCACGCCCTGCTGGCCGCCCGCAAAGACCAGCCCTTTGCCTGGGGCACGCACGACTGCTGCACCTTCGCGGCCGATGCCGTGCACGCCCTCACGGGCCTCGACCCGCTGGGCACGCTGCGCGGCAGCTACAGCACCGCAGCACAAGCCGCGCACAGGCTCGCCACGCTGGGCGGCCTGCAGGCCGTCGTCACCGATCGCCTGGGCCCCCCTGTGCGCCCGGTCTTCGCCGCGGTGGGCGACGTGCTGCTGATCGACAACGCCGGCCGCGAGCTGCTGGCCATCTGCAATGGCGCGTGCGCCGTCGCCCCGGGCCCGCAGGGTCTCATGACCATCGCCGCCCCCGCCATCGTGGCTGCGTGGAGGGTTGCCTGATGCCGGAATTTGTCGCCTACGTCGGCGCCGAGCTGATGATGACCGGCGCGGCAGAAGCCGCCGGCGCCTTCATTTTGGGCAACGCCACCGCCATTGCCACAGGCGGCATGCTGCTGGGCAGCTACGCCCTCAGCGCCTCTGCCAAGCGCAAGGCCCGCGCGCAATACAACGCCGCGCAGGTGGACCGCCTGGTCACCCTGCAGAGCACCACCGCCCCGCGCGAGCTCGTCATGGGCCGGGTGCGCAAAGCCGGCACGCTGATCTTCAAGGGCAGCACCGACACCAACAACACCAAATTCGTGATGGTGTTGGCATTGGCCGCGCACGAGATCGACGCGGTGGAGACCATCTACCTCAACGACGTGCCCGTCACGCTGGACGGCAGCGGCTGGGTGCAGACTGCGCCCTACTATGTGGAGACCCTCAAGAGCTACAGCCAGACCTTCACCGGCAACACCGTCACGCTGGCCCATGTGCCGGTCGATGCCGCGCACATCACCGTCACCCTCAGCAGCTCCGGCGGTCTGCCCGTGCCTGCGTGGGAAGAATCCACCGGCCCGCTGGCCTTCACCTTGAGTGGCTCCACCGTCACCGTCACCACCAGCGGCACCAGCGCCGAGACCAAGACCGTCAGCTACCAATCGCTAGACTCCAGCTCCAAGGCCCGCATTCGCGCCTACCTGGGCGCACCGGGCCAGACCGCAGACGCCACGCTGGTCAGCCTGTTCCCCAGCCTGTGGACCAGCGCGCACACGCTCTCCGGCGTGGCCTACCTGATCTGCGAATTTACCTACGACGAAACCGCCTTCCCAAGCGGCCTGCCCAACGTCAGCGCCCTGATCCGCGGCGCCAAGATCTACGACCCGCGCACCACCCTGACGTGGTGGACCGAAAACCCCGCATTGATGGCCCGCCATGTGCTGCTGCACCCGCAATTCGGCAAGCGCACCAGCCTCACAGCGGCAGAAGACGCCCGCATCATCGCCGCCGCCAATGCCTGCGACGTGTCCACGGTCTACACCGTGGGCGGCGTGGCGCAAGACGCGCGGGCGCTGTTCGCCGCCGCCATCGTCATCCCCTACGGCACCACCGCGCGCGACGCGCTCGACGACCTCACCCAAGCCATGGCCGGGCAATGGGCCTACGCCGCCGGCGCCTTTTACCTGCGCGCCGGCAGCTACACCGCCAGCGTCTTGACCCTGACCGACGCCGATCTGGCCGTCGTGCAGCGCGGCCCCGATGGCAGCACCAGCCAGCAGCCGATCACCATCACCACCCACCGCGCCCGCGACCAAATGGTCAACGTGGTCACGCCCACTATCTGGGACAAAGAGCAGGACTACAAGCAGACCGCGCTCACGCCGCTCAAGGCGTCCGCCCTCATCACCCGCGACGGGGCCGAGCTGGTGCAAGACCTCACCATGCCCGCCGTCTCTTACGCCCCGCAGGCCCTGCACCTGGCCGGCATCCTGCTGCGCGACGCGCGCGACCCTTTGACCGTCACGCTGCCCTTCAAATTGAGCGCCTACCGCATCGAGCTGTTCGACGTGATCAGCCTGACGCTCAGCCGCTACGGCTGGAGCGCCAAGACTTTCATCGTGCTGGGCCGCGAATGGACGGGCGACGGCTCCATCCGCCTCACGCTCAAGGAGACCAGCGCCAGCATCTACACCCGCGATGCAAACTTTGCCGCGCAGGGCAGCGCCGCCAACACCGCACTGCCCACGCCCTGGAGCATTACCGCGCCCACCATCACCGGCGCCACGGCCCAGGCCGTGCAGCTGTCCGATGGCTCCTGGGTCAACAACGTCATCGTCAGCTACAGCGCCCAGACCGCCGCCGCCGCCCTGGCCGGCAATGTCGAGGTGCAATGGAGCTGGCCCGGCGGCAGCTGGCAGACCGTCACCGCCACCGGTTCCGAGACCACCGCCCTGATCCCCGCGCTGGCCGATGCCGGCACGCTCATCCTGCGCGCCCGCACCGTCACCAGCGTGGCCGTCAGCGGCTGGTCCGCGCAGTACGCCTACGCCGTGCCCAGCCCGGCGGCCGTGCCGGCCAATTACGACACCCTGGCCGTCACCACCAGGGCCGACGGCACGCGCGTGATTGCCTTTGCCTACACCACCACGCCACCCCCGCAAGACCTGGCCGGCGCCATGGTGCGCTACGTCGCTGCAGCCACAGGCACCGAGGTCTGGGCCGCCATGACGCCGCTCAACACCGGCCCGCTCACGGCCAGCCCGCTGGAGACCGGCGCCCTGGCCGCTGGCGTGTACCGCTTCGCGGTCAAGTCCATCACCCGCGCCGGCGTGCTGTGCGCCGATGCGAACGTGCGCTACGTCAACGTCACCCTGCCCGCCGTCACCGGCGCAGCAGGCTATGCCGGCGTCGTCTCGGTCACCTCGCAGGCCATCGCCACCGGCAGCAAGACCTGGACGGTTGGCAATACCGGCGCCTACATCGTCGGCAGCCGCGTGCGTGTCTCCAACGACGCCACGCACTGGGTCGAGGGCCTGATCACCGCGCGCGTAGCCGACACCAGCCTCACAGTCAACGTGGACCGCACCACGGGCACGGGCACCTTCACCGACTGGACGTTTTCCATCACGGGGGAGGCTGGCAGCACCGGCACCACCGGCCCGGCGGGCGCCACTGGCCCGGCAGGTGCCACCGGGGACCCAGGCGCCGCAGGCCCCACAGGCCCCGCCGGTGCAGATGGCGCGGATGGCGTCAATGGCACGCGCACAGCTGTGCTCGACATGTACCAATGGGCCGTCAACGCCCCGGCCAGCTTTCCCAGCGGCACCAGCACCTACACCTGGGTTACCGCACAATTCACCGCGCCCGCCACACCGGCAGGCTGGTCGCTCACACCGGGCACCCCGGTGCCAGGGCAAACGCTGTGGCTCGCCCGCACCGTCTATGCCGACACCGCTACCGGAGCCACCAGCAGCATCACATGGACCGCCAGCGCCGCCGTCTCGCTGTCCGCCGCCGGCAGCAATGGCACCCGCACCGCCGTGCTGGAGGTGTACCAATGGGCCGCCAGCACGCCCACCAGCTTTCCCAGCGGCAGCAGCACCTACACATGGGCCACAGGCGCCTTCACCGCGCCCGCCACGCCGGCAGGCTGGTCGCTCACACCAGGGGCCGCCGTCGCAGGGCACACCTTGTGGGGATGCTCTATCGCCTATTCAGACACCGCCACCACCGCCACCAGCAGCGTGACATGGGGCACCGCCACGGCCTACGCCGTGGGCGCGGCCGGCGCCCCCGGATCGATAGGGCCCACCGGCGCCACAGGCCCGACAGGCCCCACCGGCCCGTCCGGCGTCAATGGCACGCGCACGGCTGTGCTTGACATGTACCAATGGGCCGCCAGCACGCCCACCAGCTTCCCCAGCGGCAGCAGCACCTACACCTGGGCCACAGCGCAATTCACCACGCCCGGCACGCCTAACGGGTGGTCGCTCACACCCCCCGCCGTGGTGCTGGGTCAAACCCTCTGGCTCGCCCGCACCGTGTATGCCGACACCGGAACCGGCGCCACCAGCAGCATCACGTGGGCGGCCAGCAGCGCATCGTCGCTGGCAGCCGCCGGGGCCAATGGCACCCGCACGGCGGTGCTGGAGATGTACCGCTGGTCAGCCGCCACCCCGACCACCTTTCCGACGGGCAGCAGCACCTACACCTGGGCCACCGGCGCGTTCACAGCGCCATCGACGCTCAACAGCTGGTCGCTCACGCCCGGCGCAGCGGTCCCAGGGCAGACGCTGTGGGGATGCTCTGTCACGTATGCCGACACCGCCACCAGCGCCACCACCGCCATCAGCTGGACCACGTCCACCGCCTACGCTGTCGGCGCGGCAGGAAGCGCCGCCAAAACAGCCATTCTGACCGCTGAGGGCCTGATTTTCAGAGCTGACAGCACCAACACCATCACCGCGCCCGCCACAATCCAGCTGGCCGTTGCCAAGCAAAACACCACGGCGGCCGTCAGCTGGGCCACGTCCCCGGCGGTCACCCTGTACACGGCCGCCACGGGTGGATCGCCCACCACGTCGGGCAATACGGTGTATCTACGCAAGGCAGATTTCGGCGCGAACGCCAGCGTCGTCATTACCTCGACCTGCGACAGCATTGCAGATACCGTGACCATCCTGCGCGTGCGTGACGGAGATCTGACGCCGCTGGTGGCCATGGACAACCCGCTGCATCCCATGCCTTGCGACAGCGCCGGCACGGTCAGCAGCTACAGCCTGTCGGGCACCACGCTGACGGTGTACGAAGGCGGAACGCAGCGCACCATCACCGCCGTGACCAAGGCCGCGACCGGAATCACGGCCGGCAGCCACAGCATTTCTGTCGGCGTGGCCACGGTCAACAACCATTCGACGATGACGGCGGACAAGGCCACGGTCGAATACACGATCACGTTCACCAAAGGCGACGGCACATCGGGCACAGCCTACGCCACCCAGTCCATTGTCAAACAAAAAGCCGGCGCCACGGGCAGCACCGGCCTGCGCGGCAGCCTCAAGGGCAATGGCGCGCAGTACAGCCTGAGCGTCGCCGCATGGTCAGACGCCAAGGCCAACCGCGTGATCGACAACATGCTGACGGGCGGCACCGGCACCACGGACCTGGCCACAACGACGCATCTGCGCCTGGGTGACACCGTGGTCATGGGCAACGGCACCACCTTCGCCGCCGAAAAGTTCTGGAGTGGCAGCGCCTGGCTGGTTCCCGGGCAGGTGATCGACGGCAATCTGCTGGTCACAGGCACCATCGCTGCCGACAAGGTTAATGCCCTGGGCTTGCGTGTGGGCACGGGCGGCACGATTTCCGCGACCGGATACCCCGGGTTTTCGCTGGAAGGATCGACACCAGCAGACGCGGGGGGCACTATTGCCGGCGCGCGCTTTGGCATCAATGCGAGCGGCTACGTCCATGTCGATACGTTGCTCTGTTGGGGCAACGTCTTTACCAAAACAATTGGCGCCAAGGCTGGCATCGGCTCGGCCGTGGCGTACGCCGAAAACACCAGCAGCGGCCCCGGCCACCTCGGCAGGTCCAACTCTGGAAACGGGGGGCAGTTTTCCGGCAATGCGACCAAAGGCCCCCTCCTGCTGGAGTCGCTTGCATCGCTGCCCTCTGACAAATCCGAAGGCCAGCTGTGTTCCATCGGTGGCGTGCTGTATTACTCAAACGGCAGCGTCTGGAAAACCGTCAACCTCACCTGATCCATCATGCCCAACTACAACGAATCCCAGGTATCCGGCACTGCGTGGCAGCGCTGCCACACCGTCACCGTGCGCAACCCGCTGGCCGGCGTGCCCACCATCGAATTTGCCGAAGAGCGCGTCATTGCGATCGATGGCGACGACATCAAACAATGGTGCCAGGGCTGCGGAAAAACCTTTGACATGGCCGGCACCTTCCCCCTGCTGGACCCCGCCACCAACGCCCCCACCGGCGCCACCATGACCCACGCCCAGCTGTACGTCGCGCTTTACAGTTTGTACATGCAGACCGCCGCCGAGCGGGACGCACAGGAGCCCACCCCATGACCAGCTACCCCATCACCATCCACACGCGCGGCACCACCTACAGCCGCGCCGGCCTTTACACCCTGCCGTCCGGCACCTGGTCGGCCACTGCCACCGTGAGCACCAGCGCCGGAGCCACAGTGCAGACGCTGGACGTCAACCTGTCCGCCCTGGGCACGCCAGACGCCGACGGCCACACGCATGCACTCAGCGTGCTGGCCACCGCAACAGAGACCGCACTCTGGCCCCTGGCCGCGCTGCTGTGCGACATTCGTTTCACGGATGCGAGCGCCACGCCCGTGGTTGTGCCCGCCGACACGGTGGTCATCAACGTCAGCGCCCACACCCCGCCCGTCAGCGAGGCAGACAACCCGCTGCAGGTCATCAGCGGCGACATGGCGCCGGTGCTGCGCGGCGAACAAGGCCCCGCGGGGGCGGCCAGCACCGTGCCAGGCCCCACCGGACCAGCCGGCCCCGGCGTGCCCACTGGCGGCACCACCGGCCAAGTCCTGGCCAAAGCCAGCGCAACCGACCACGACACCGCGTGGGTCGATCAGACCGGCGGAGGCGGCACAGGCGCCACCAACCTCGGCTACACCGCCAGCGCCACCGGCGGCACCGTCACCAGCGACACCGGCACCGACGCCGCCATCCCCCTGGCTGACAGCACCACCGCCGGACTGCTGTCGCCGGCCCAGAACAGCAAACTCGCCGGCATCGCCACGGGCGCCACCGCCGTGACCGTGGACGCGACCCCCACCGATGGCAGCGCCAACGCCGTGGCAAGCAATGGGGTTTTCGACGCCCTGGCCAGCAAGAGTGACACCGGCCACACCCACACCGGCACCTACGACCCCGCCGGCACTGCCGCCAGCGCCGTGGTCGCCCATGCCAGCGCCCTCGACCCGCACGGCGACCGCGCCTTCGCCGCCGCCGCCGACGCCGCCGTCGCCTCTGCCGCCGCAGCAGACGCCACGAGCAAAGCCAACGCCGCCGCCGCAGCGTCCACCCCCGCCGCGCACGCAGGCGCAGGCGGCACGGCCCACGCCAACGCCGTGGCCGGAGGCGCCGCAGGGTTTATTTCCGGGGCGGATCAGAGCAAGCTCGACGGCATTGCCGCCGGCGCCCAGGTCAACCCGTCCAACACCGACGCCCTGACCGAGGGCAGCACCAACCTTTACCACACAGCCGCCCGGGTGCGCGCTGCTGTGCTGACCGGCCTGAGCACCGCAGCTGCCACCGTGGTCGATGCCACGCACACCGTGCTGCAGGCCATCGGGTTTTTGCAAAAGCAGGTGAGTGACAACACCACGGCCATCAGCGGCAAAGCATCGACCGGCGCCATCGGCTCGTCCGGCCTGACAATGGCCACGGCCAAGCTGCTGGGGCGCAGCACAGCCAGCACTGGCGCGGTGGAGGAGCTTGCGATTGGCAGCGGACTGACTTTGAGCGCGGGCACGCTGAGTGCGTCTGGTGGGGGCAGTTTTGACCCAGCAGCGCCTGGGCCGATTGGTGGTACTACGCCCAGCACGATTGCGGTCACGGGTGTGACCGTCACAGGCGGCACAGTCACGTCCAGCACGCCGGTCATCAATGCAACGCAGACGTGGAACAACGCGTCTGTGACCTTTGTCGGAAAGGTCACAGACATCACCAGCACGGCCAGCGCGGCGGCGTCTCTCATTGAAGATTGGCGGGTGGGTGGGGTTAGTAAGGCCTGCATCCGTAAAGATGGAGCTTACGGTACGCAAGATGCTTGGATGCTGGGTAGTACTTACGGAGGGCACCCTGCACTCGGGTACTACAGGACTACCAGCGAGACGGCGCCACGCGTTGTATTGTCGATATTTGGAGTTCAAGTTACTGGCGCTTCCGGGAAGGGATTTACTTGGAGCAGCACCGATCCCAGTGCGGCAACTTCAAGTGACACAGGTCTGATGAGAAATGCCGCTGGGGTAGTGGAGGTGACAAATGGTAATCAAAACACCTACCGCGACCTCAAGCTGCGCAACTTTCTAGGCACTGGCAACCTCGCCACCGGCATCGCAGCCAAGACATCCTCCTACACGCTGACCGCCAACGACGGCACCGTCACAGCCGATGCCACCAGCGGAGCTATCACGCTGACCCTGCCTGCTGTGTCCGGCTGTAATGGCCGCATCTACGTGCTCAAGCGACTCAACTCCGGGGCCAACGCCGTGACTGTCGCGGCCAATGCGGCAGAAACCATCGACGGCGCCAACACGGTGACGCTCGGCTCTCAATATTCCACGCTCATCATCCAAGGAAACGCCGATGGAACTGCGTGGTTCAAACTGGCGGCGATCTGACCATGGACCAAACTCTTTACATCAAACTGCGCGACCAGATTGCGCGCCAGGCACCCGAAGCCGAAGCGCTCGAAGCCCAGGCCGCAGCCTTGCAGCCCAGCATCGACAGCGCACAAGCGTGGCTTGATGGCTGCCAAGCTTCGCTGGTCCACGCGCAGGCTCTGCTGACAGAAGCTCAGGCCATTGAGGGTGCCGACACGACCGCGCAGCAGGAAGCCGTCGCAGCAGCGCAGGCGTCTGTCGCCTCGGCCCAGTCCGACCTAAGCAAAGCTGCCGAGCCGCAAAAATCGGCGCTGGACCATGCGCAGCAAATTCGCACTGCGATGGCGCAGTGCGAGGCGGCGATTGACGCCGGTGGGCTGACCATGACACAGGCGGAAATGGACGCGGCGATTGCGGAAGAAGCCCGAGTCGCATCCATCCCGCGCGCCGTCACCATGCGCCAAGCCAGGCTTGCGCTGTTAGGCGCTGGCCTGTTGTCCGGTGTAGATTCCGCCATCTCAGCCATGCCAGAGCCCACACGCAGCGCAGCAAAGATCGAGTGGGAATACTCCCAAGAGGTACAGCGCCACAACGGTTTTGTGGCTGCGCTTGGCCCCGCATTGGGCATGACCGATGCGCAGATTGACGCGCTTTTTGTGGCGGCTGCCAAGCTGTAAACCATGCAGCTGGCGTCATACCATTCCACCCGCCCCGGCTGGCAGGGCATCGCCAATCGCTTGATCCGCCTGCGCCTGCGCGGCATCTACTCGCACAACGAAATCGTGTTCGAGCCGTCGGATGGAGTGGATCAGTGGATGCCAGATGGCACTTGCCAGCCTGACGCCAGCGGCGCGCTGTGGTGCGTCTCCAGCGTGGCCGCCGAGCGCCTGCCAGCGTGGTCCAAGCGCCGCGCCGGCAAAGTCGGCGGCGTGCGGTTCAAGCGCATCCGCATCGACCCGGACCGCTGGCACCTCCAGCCGCTGCACGGCGACCCGCGAGTTGCCGCGCTGATCGCCCGTCGCGACGAGGGCGCCATGTATGACTGGCAGCTCATCGCCAGCTTTCTGGCGTGGCTGATCCCGCACAAGTCCGCCCGCTGGACCTGCTCGGAGTTTTGCGCGCACCTGCTCGGAATCCACCAGCCCGAGCGCATCGACCCCTGCGTGCTGCACTTTGTGGCAGCGTGGGCGGATCAAGACCAAAGGACGTGACCATGCCAGCACCGCCAGGATTCGACATCGGAAAAATGATCGCAGAAGAAAACGACCCCAAGCTGCGGGTCTTGCTGCTTCTGGTCAACGCCTTCAACGAAAACTTGACAGAAAACACCACCGCAATTCAAAACCTCGGCCAAAAGTTTGATGAGCACCTGACCAATTTTGAGCAGCGGGCCGCACAAGACGACGCGCTGAAAAATCAGGGCAAGGGTGCCTACAAAGTCGCGGCGTTTGTGATCGCGCTGGTGCAAGTCATCGGCATGGGGATATGGGTGCAGGCCCGTGAAGACATCAAAGACATTCACGGCGCAATCGCCAAAGGGGAGCTGGCCGTGACACGCTTTGAAGAACGATTGAAGGCGCTGGAGAACAGGAAATGACCGTCCTGCATGTCTCGCCGCGTGGCCGTGCGCTGATCAAGCACTTCGAGGGATTCCGCACCGATGCTTATCAGGATGTTGTCGGAGTTTGGACCATTGGATTTGGCTTCACCCATGGCGTGCAACCCGGCCAACACATGACCCTAGCACAAGCCGAGGCCCGCCTGATCACCGAGCTTCTGCAGTACGAACAGGCCGTGCTGTCTGCGTGTGCCGTAGAGCCAAATCAAAACCAGTTCGACGCACTGTGCTGCTTTGCGTGGAACGTGGGCATTGCCGGATTCCGGCGCTCCACCGTGCTGAATGCTCACAACCGTGGCGACGTGCAAAGCGCTGCGCGTGCGTTTGGGCTATGGAACAAAGCCGGTGGCAAAGAGTGGCCCGGGCTGACCCGTCGCCGTGCCGCTGAGGCCGCGCTGTACCTGGAGCCGGTGCCTATCGCCATCCCGCCAGCCGTGCGCAAAGTTGCTGAAGCGCTGATTCCGCCCGCCAGTGCTGCCGAGGTGCCCCCGGTGCAGGCCATGCCGCAGCAGATCGACCCCGAAACCCCAATGATCGGTAGCGCCATCAACCGCGCCGCCACTACCGCAGGCACTGCCGCTGCGACCGTGGGGGCCATCAGCCAGATCAAGGACGGACTGCAAGACCTGCAGGGCTGGCTGGTGCCCATGCTGGCCTTCACGGTGGTGGCGCTGGCTGGCTACATCATTTGGCAACGCTGGACACAGCGGAAGAAAGGCTGGGCATGACCCCGAAACCACCACGCCCACGCACCTTGCGCACCCAGCGCCAATCCGACCAGCGCCGATTGCACCAGCAGCGCCAGAGCCGCGACGCGCTGCAGGAGCGCTACCGGCAAGCGGAGTATCCAGAGCCCGAGCCGGAAAGGTACAGGCCGTGATCTATACGCACGCCGCAGCCGCCCTGCTGGGCGCCGCCTTGGCCGGAACTGGCGCATGGCAGGTGCAAGCCTGGCGCTTTGAGTCGCGCGAGCTGGAGCGCCTGCACGCACAAGCCGCCGCCACCCATGCCGCCGAGCGCACCGCCACCACAGCCGCAGCCGCTCACGAGCAGGACAAAGCCCATGACAAACCCCGCATCAAGATCATCCGCCAGACCATCGAAAAGATCGTGGAGCGCCCCGGCTACGCTGCTGTATGTCTTGATGATGATGGGCTGCGCGCACTCTCCGCAGCAATCAAGCCCGGTGACGCTGCCACCAAACCTGGCAACGCCGTGCCCTGATCTTGACTTGCCCGAAGACGGCACCGGCCGCGCTGTGCTGCGCTGGTCAATCGATGTCGTGGAGTCGTACCGAGAGTGCCAAAGCCGGCATAGGCGGCTGGTGGAGGCGTGGCCGAAATAATTTCCGAAAGTGCTTGACGTTTACGTCACGGCGTATATAATTAAGCCATGCACTCGAAATAGGGTGCACCGCCCCGGCGGCACCGGGGATCCTGACAGGAGCAACATCATGACAAGCCAACAAATCATCACCGGGCACGAAGCCGAAATTGCAGCCCTTTCGGAGGCTGAAAAATCGCCCGAATTTCGCGCGCTTTGTATAAAAATGGCTGGGGAGGGCCTAGCCGAGGCCGGAGAAACTCTGCGCCTTGCAGCCCTGGGCCAGCTTGGCCCGGTCTCTGAAAACATTTTTGGGGAAGCTGAAACTGTCGAACAGCAGGTGTCGGCAGCAGAGCTGGCAATCGAGCGGCATATAGCGTCCCTTGCAAAATTCTTCTGATCCCACCCTGCTGCCCAGCGTGCTGGGTAGTGGAGTGCGATCTGCACCACCGGCCTGACGGTATCAGGCATTGGAGATTGACATGGCAAAATTTCTTGTTAGCTGGGTTGGTGGCGATGACATCGGGGTTTACGAGGCGGAAGACGCCGACGCCGCTATTTTGGCGTCGGTTAATGACGCTGGGTACGCCAGCCTTGAGATGGCGGCCGATTTTATTTACGACGATGCTGGGGAAATCACGCTTCAAGCCACTGAGGTGGAAGAGTGGGAGGCATGGGAAGATGAAAAACGTGACGAGGCCAAGCGATTCATGGTCCCCGCTGGAGGGGTCGTGGACATCGCGGAGGCAGCAGCACAAGCGCTTGGGGTTGATGTAAGTGAATCGCTCAATGTCGAGCGCGTTTGACGCCATTGTCATCAAGGCCCCAGCAGGCACGAAAGCCCGTTGGGTGCGGCAGGCAGGCGGCCAAAAGCTGTCGGATTGGGTGATCCAGCAGGTAGACCGGCCTGCCAATAAAAACGTATCTGAGCCTTGCCCAAAATGCGGCTCCTTTGTCGTCGTTGCCGACGGACAGTTTTGGCAGTGCGCACAGTGCGGGATGGTCGCATGACCAACGACCAATTCGCAGCCCTGGCCAAGCTGACCAGAAGCCCGGCCGGACCCGCGCAGGACGCCGCGCGCCTGGTGCTGTGCGACCAGATGCGCCCGGCAGAGGCCGCCCGGGCTACTGGTGCCGCGCCTGCGTCAGTTTCCAACGCCGTCACCCGACTGCGCGCCGCACTGGAGCTTGCGCGGTTGGCGGTAGGTTGATGGAGCCCGGGCACCCCCAGACCGACGCATTGGTTGCGGTTTCCCGCGTTGCGATTGCTCGCGCGCTTGACCATCACGGCTGCACCTGCTCGACCCTCCAAATCAGGCAGCGTCTATGGCTGCGGCGCGATGCATGCGTGATGGCTCCGGGGCCTTGCACCCGGATGGCTTGTCAGGGCCTTCCCCTGCCGCCAATCAAACCTCAGCTTTCGCCTCGGTGATTGATCTGCCTCTGGCTTTTACCAAAGGACTTTATTAATGGTCCCCGTCTTTCCGGGGTGTCATGCGATCTATCCCGGTTCGCATGGGGAAATTCATTATATCGTCGGCGTAGGTTTTGGCGTAGCTTTTTCAAAAAATCAACGCTGCCCCCTCTAGTCGTGAGTTCTACCATTGAACTACACCCGCATATCCTAACCCATTGATTTACAACGGTTTTTGTCTGTAAGCGCTTGAATTATATGTGATTTCCTGAAATCACCAGAATCAAAGCCTGCCATATCAGGCCATATTGAGCCATATACACTTATGCGCTTGGCGTAGGTTCTGGCGTAGGTTTTTTGCCTACGCCGCGCCACCTGCGCTGCGGCCGATCAATTGTGTGGTCAGCCTAATGAGTGGAGTATAGATGCATGTACTTTGACGCCCGGGCGGCGAAGCTGCTCAAGCCTGGCGAGCACCTTGCAGTCGATGGGTGCAATGGCCTGCGCCTGGTAGTCACCGCCACGCGCAAGACATGGACCTACCGCTACAAGTCGCCCGAAGATGGGCGCATGAAACAGGTGGCGCTGGGCCAGTGGCCAGCAATGCCGGTGCAGTCGGCTGCTGCGGCCTGGCAGGCCCTGCGCGACCAGCGCGGAACCGGGGTGGACCCGGGCGCGGCTGTGCGTGCCCAGCGCCAGGCGCATCGCACCGGTCCGGTGGTGGCCCACGTCTACACTGTGGCCGACCTGGTGCATGACTACCTGGACCAGCACATTGACCACAGCCGCAAAAAAGAGGGCGCTGCGGCTGCGCGCCGGGCCCTGCAGCAGGTGCTGGATGCGGACCATGATTTTGCTGGCAAGGCGGCAGGCAGCATCACCCGGGCGGATGCCTACGCGCTGCTGGACGCCCGAAAAGCTACGCCGACGGCCACGCAAAAGCTACGCTCGATGCTTGGCGCGGCATGGGATCTGGCGCTGGACGCCGGCCGCATCGATGGCGAGACGCCAAACTGGTGGCGTGAGGTGTTGCGCGGCAAGCTCAAAAGCAAGGGCAAGGTGATCGGGGGTGAAAATGTAGGCCGCCAGCGCCGGGTGCTGCGGCCGGCAGAGGTTGCCGCGCTGCTGGCCTGGCTGCCCAACATGCACGCGCTGGCCGGCGACGTGACGCAGATGTACCTGTGGACCTGCTGCCGAGGGTCGGAAATCCTGAGCCTGCGGCCTGAGCACGTCACGCAAGAAGATGACGGCTGGTGGTGGACGGTACCGGTGACGCTGACCAAAAACGAGCGCTATGACCAGGCCGTCGATCTGCGTGTGCCGCTGGTGGGACGTGCCTTGCAGATCGTGCAACGGCGCATCGAGGCCGTGGGGCCGTCAAGCTGGCTGTTTGCAGATGAGCAAGGCGAGCCGTACACCCAGCACCGCTACTCCACCTACATCTACGACCTGCAGCCCTATTCCGCCAAGGCTGCCCGGCGCCAGGGCGAGGGTCTGACGCTGCCCGTGACGGGGTGGACGCCCCATGCCCTGCGCAAGACCGGCCGCACCCTGCTGGCGTCACTTGGGTGCCCCGAAGAGGTTGGAGAGGCCATCCTGGGGCACATGCCGGGCGGGATTGTGGGGACGTACAACGCCTACAGCTATGACACTGAGCGGCGGGAATGGCTTGCGCGTCTGGCAGAGAGGTTGGAGTCGCTTGGAGAAATTTGATAAATGAAAATTACTCTGCCGGCTTCATGAAAACAAGCCAGTGCGTCCCAGCCCTCTTTCCACTGGTGTTACCGAATAGCGGTTGATGTGGAGTCAGGGAAAGAACTTCACGTAGCTTCACTTGTGTCTCGTTCCACTTGAAAACGAGAACGCCGTCGCTGGCCAGCACACGAAAGCACTCGGAAAATCCTAGACGTAAGTCGTCTCGCCAGTCGTCTGCCAACTTCCCGTATTTGGCTGCAAGCCACGAGCGTGGTCCGGCTTGAACCAGGTGTGGAGGATCGAATGCAACAAGCTTGAAAGATCCATCACTGAATGGAAGCGCGCGAAAGTCAAGCAACGTGTCCGGATCGATGTGGACCGTGCGCAGGCCTGAAGAATTTCCGCATGAATTGTCTGTGACGGTTAGCGTCTCTGCACGCTGGTCGCCAAAGATCACATTCGGATGCTGCTTATCAAACCACATCATTTTGGAGCCGCAACATGGATCAAGAACCTTTCTTTCACAGGAGCTTGTCATGCCGCCCCCGCCTTTCCCGCCCGCCCATACCCGCTCCCGCTGGGAGGAAGCAAGTCCGACACGGGGCGATCACGGCCCCAGGTCTTGAGGTCGTCGACCAGCCAGGCGACCCTGCCGCTGCTGAGTTTGCGCGGCTTGGGGCCGTCAGCCTGCGCAGCAATTTTTTCGAGCAGATTGGCAGAAATTGACAGGTAGCAGGCCGCGTGTTCGCGCTCCAGAAACAGCGGCTCGATCGCCACGATGGGGGTGGTTTTTTTAGCCGACATGGCGGTCTCCAAAAGTGGGAAGGGGTGCCCAGTGCGTCCAGTGGCCCGGGTCGCTGCCCAGGGCGCCCAGGGTGGCTACGCCGGCCGCGCGGTTGATAAGTTGCATCTTTGTGCCGCGTGGTGTGGCGGCATCGATGGGGCGCCAGTAGTAGTGCATATCGACTACGGCCAGGCCGGTGGAGTCGGGGGATGGGATCGGATGGCGATCTGGCTGCGCTGCTGGCTGTGGCGCTGCTGCGAGCGCAGCGCAGTAACCGTCTCGCAGTTCTCCAACGCTAGGGCTTGCTGCCTTGCTCTTGTATTCAGCATGGCGCAGTCCAGTGCCCATCAGCGCAAGGATCATTTCAGTTGTTGCCACTTTCGGAACAATTTTCCACCCCTCCGGAACGCCCCGCGCTGCTGGCTGTGGTGCTGCTGCGACCTCAAGCCCGCGCTTGATCGTCTCGCGCAGATCTTTCAATGCCTTCAGGTGCTCTCGCTGGTGATCGTTGTCGGCATCACACTGCAACTCTGTGTAAGCATCCGCGTATTCAATCGCAGCATCTTCAATGGCTCGCGCCCAATCAATTTTAAATTCAGCCACCATAGACACCATTCCATCCTCTGATTAGATTTGCGCACTCTTGCGCTCCAACTTTGGCGCCATGGCGCCGCCCGCTATCACAAATTTTTGCCCACTCAATACAGAGCATTGAGTGCCGGTCTTCCGCATCGCGCTCTGCTGCAATCCAGCCGCCATAGGCTGCGTCTGTGCTGTTCACTCGGTAAGAGCCTTCGTCTGTTTTGTCGATGCACCAGCCCTGTGCTTTCGCCCAGTTCTCAAACCGTTCTTGTGTTGTCATCAATGACAGGCTCCCCCATCCATGTAGGGCTTTCGCGCTCATGGATTGCATTCATCTCGGATCGGTATCCGCTGATCGTTTCCATCGCTGAGTCCCACCACTTCCCTGAGTAGTCGGCCAGCACACACTCCAGATCAAGGGCCAGCTTGTGGGCATATTTTTGGGCTACCAGCGCCATAGCATCAGGCACGCCCCGCGCTGCGCGGTCTGCTGCGATTGCTTCGTCAGCGTAAGCGCGCATCTGGTCAGCGGTGTACGTTTCCGTGGTGCTGAAACTCACGGGCTTTGGGCGTAAAGGCCCGCCAGAAACAGAGGTCCAGTAGCCATCGTCGTGAATCTTGGCGGCAGCAGTAGGCAGCGGCGGGTATTTGTCTGTGCTCATTTTTGCTCCTTCATGGCTGCGTCGATGTACTCATCAAGCAAGCCCATCGCGTAAAGTGCAATATCATCAATGTGTGTGTCGCTGCGGTCCGCATCCCGTATAAATCGGTAGCGCGAAGCATCCTTGCGCAGGCGCTCAATCTCCGCAGCTTGCGCGTCGATTTGCGCAAGCACTGCTGTCATCGCATCCACGCTGCACGCATTGCGCAATTCGCTTTTTGCTTCCTGCTCACCACTGATGCACGTCGCTTCAAACCACGCCCTAAGCGCTGCACGGATGTTCGCTACTTCTGGTGTGTCGGTCATGCTGTCGCTCCTGGATGCGTCGTGTGGTAGCTATGCGTCACCAGCCCGCCTTGCCTCCGCACGTTGGCCTCTGCGTGCTGCAGTGCGGCCAGCGCCTCGCCTTGGCTGAGCTGCTGCAGCTGCCACTTGTGAGCGCGGATGGCGGTCTGGATGGCTTCGATCTCCGGGCCGCGCAAAATTGGGGCACGCCAGGTGCCGGTGGTGGTGGCGCGCTGCCAGAGGGCATTGACGATGGCTTCGGCATCCTCGAGCACGTCGTCCAGCACCACGGCTACGCCGCCGGCGTTGACGTGCAAAGCTGCGTTGAGCATGCCGGCGACCATGCTCCAGTCGTGTTCTGTCGCACGGCCTTCGCGCAGGGCGTCCATGCCGGCGTTGGTCTGGCCGATGATGTGGTTGACTTCATAGTCAAACAGCTTTCCGGCGCGGCCGGTGGCCAGGCTGATCGTATCGAGCCGGGCGGGCCAGCGCGGGACGCGGGGTTTTTTGCGGCCGTTCATGTTCGGGCCCCCAGTCCGAAAAATACGTGGCCAGCTTGGAGTGCGGTGTTGCGGTTGCGCAGGCGCCAGATGATGGATTGACTCACCCCACGGATGGCGGCTTCTTGCGCGCCGGTGGTGGTGGCCGCCAGCACGGCGGGGATGTCGGCGGTGGCGATCTTGCCGTAGCGTGCGCGCTTGGTGCTGGCAATCTTGGCGATCTTGATGGCGTGGGCGGTGCCGGTGTTGCTGAGCTGGGTCATCCTGGCCATGTGCTGGCTGCGCGTGAGGCACTGGGCGTGCGTGGGGTTGACGCAGCGGGGGTTTTGGCATGTGCTGCTCCAAAACCCCTTGGGGCCAGTGCCTTCAGCCGCTTTGACGGCACCAGGGTATCGGGCAAAAAGCGCCAGCAGCCGGCGCACCGGAGTGCTTTTGCCGGCGTGCACGATGTAAGGCACACGCGATTTCCCGCTGCAGCCGCCCGTCCAGATCAGGCAATCGCCTTCTTCATGCAGGTACTTAGCCAGCGTCTCTGGGGTGTGTATTTTGGTCCTCATGAGGTCTCCCTGATTGCGTTGATGATGTCCCGTGCTACCCCGCGCTTTTCCTGCGCAGGCGCCGACAAAACACCAGCCCGCACTGCGCGCGGCTCGATCAGGCGGTTGCCAACCCGGCTCGGCAGCTTGAATGCATCCATCGCACCGGGCCGGCCGGTGTAGGGCTTCAACTCGCTCCCGCTGTAGGTACCGCAGCTGGTGGCATTGCTGATATGCAGCCCAGGTGAATCTATCGTGCGACCTGCATAGCTCATGGCACAAGCCTCCGGTCCGGCAGCGCGACCACGGGCCGGCGCAGGGCGCGGTAAAACAGCATGCTGGCGACGATGCCAAAGGGGCCGCCTGCCAGGTACGCGGCGACTTCAAGCCCGGTCGCATCTGGCGCGAGCTTGAACAGCACCAGGTTGCAGCTGCCGATGGCCAGGCTGTTGCAAAACGCGCTGACGAAGTGGCCGTTGTTGACCAGCTGGGACTGCAGGCCCAGGCAGAACACAAGCGCGAAGGTGCTGGCGAGCAGGGCGAGGGCGGTCATGCGGGGGCCCCATAACTGGCGACCTGAGCGGCCGCTGTCTCGCAGGCATTCATGCCCAGCGCCTGGCGGGCACGGTCGCGGATCTCGGGGGTGGCGGCCCAGCCAAGTTCTTCGGGGTGAAGAAGGTCTTCGGCCAGCTGCTGCAGTTTGCGCAGTTGCATGGGGGCAGAGAAGTTGCGGGCCGGGCTGGCCAGCATGAGGTTGCCCAGCTCGTTGCGCGTGAGGTGGCCGGCGTGTTCCAGGGCTTTGAGGTGGTCGTGCGCGGCGTTTGGGCTGTGCCAGCCGAAGGCCTCGGCGATAGTGGCGTAGGGCGGAAGCTGGTCGTTCATGGTGACGAAGATGCGCACGTAGTCCAGCACGTTCTGTTGCTGGCGCGTGAGGCCATTGCGGTTCAGGTTGCTTTGGGCTTTGCGGCCGGGGATGACGCTGCGCGCCAGCACGGCGGGGTCGGCTTGGGGAATGGCTTGGGTGGTCATGGTGGTCAGGCGGTGGCGGTTTCGGGGGTGGTTTCTGCGGCGCGGGGTGCCAGTGCACACGCGTGCACATGGGCGTGGATCTCGCCGGACTTCCAGCGGCCGGTGGTCAGCGACCGCAGGCCGTACACCTGCACGCGCAGCGGCTGGCCGGGCGTGCACAAAGCGAGGTTGTTGGCGCTGTTGAAGGTTTCGGCCTCCGGGCCAATCCAGATCAAGCGCCAGGACTCGGTGCAGTGCTTGCCGATGCGGTCCACGGCGTGGATCTGGATCGAGAAAATGCCGTCGCTGGTGCGGTTGATGATGGGTTTGCTCTTGGTGGTAAACCAGAGGCCGGTGGCCATGACGTTGGGGGCATGCGACATTGCTGATTACTCCTGAATTAGTAGCAAAGAATGACCTTTTGACGCTGGCATTTACCTGTTTTGACTTCAAAATCAGGCAAATGCCAGCACCAACCCGCGCAGGGCGGGCGGTGTGACGTTGGGGTTAGTTCTTGCGGGTGTAGGTGCCGATCAACACGGGCAGGTCGCCCGCCAGCGCTTCAGCCACCAGCTTGCTCAGCTCAGTTGCCATTTCTTCCTTGTGCTGCTCAGCCTTGACCACGCGCAGCACGATGGACGGGGCTTTCTCTCCGGTCAGCACGCTCAGGCGCAGCACAAAGACGCGCTCGCTCAGGTCGGCATAGGGCGTGCACTTGAAATAGACCGTGGTGGGCAGCGGCTCTTTGCTGCTGGCCTGTACGCTTTCAAACGCAGAGCGTGTAGCGCCCAGCTGCTGCTCTTCGCTTTCGATGCGGCGGGCTGAGTCAATGGTGATCTTGCGCACTGCGGCCGTTGCCTGCTTGATGTTCACCGGGCCGGCGTCGTTAAAGCACTCGATCAGGTCCGGCCAGTCCTCCAGAAACTCGGCCATGTCGCTTTGCTTCTGTGGCTGACGCGTGATGGCTAGCAGGGCCAAATAAGCCGCGGTCTTGTCGGGTGCATAGATCGCCATGTTGTCAGCGTGGCCGGAAATCTCGCTGGTACCCAGGTTCAGCACCGCCTTGGCACGCATCGCGTCGGGGTCCACAAACACGCTGGCGCCTTCGGTAGCGTGCGTAGATGCGTATTCAGAAAACGAAAAGATGCTGCTGGTCAGCATCTCGCCACGGGCGCGGCGGCGATGCGGCAGATACGACTCCAGATCATGGGTATTGAAGTTGTTAGGCAGCGCAAACACGCCGGGGTAGATGCCCAGTGCAATGGCCTCGTTGGCCTGCTGGATGTCAGTGCTGGCCTGATTCAGAAAAGGGGCCTGCAGCGTGGCCGTGGTGAGTTCATTGGAGTTCATTGGGTCTTTTAGTTGGGTGAATAAAGGGATGAGTGCTGGCGCGAAACCCGGTCGGCTTAGGCCAACGTGGGCTGCTTGTTGAAGATGTCGAGTTGGTTCTCGGGCGAGAGGCTCAGGCGGCCGAACTTGCCGACGTGCAATGGCGTGGTGCGCTTTTCTTCTTCGCCCGCCTTGCCGTCGGCCGTGGGCTTGCTGAACTTGAGAAGGTGCTCGCAATGCACTTGCGTGGTGCCGGGGATCTTCTTGAACGTGAACTTCAGGCTGACCTCGCCCACCTTGTCGTGGTCCACGGCGGCGGCAGCCACCTGGCTCAAGGCGATGGACAGCTTGCGGTCCAGCATGCCGGCGTCCAGGTCGGTGATGAATTCGCCAACATCGGTGGCGGCGGAAGTGGAAGAGTGCGACATGATTACCTTTCAGGGGTTGCGGTTGGGAAAAATTGATAGCTACAAATGACCATCTGACGCTGGGACTACGCCAATTTGGCGGACAAAAGGCCCACCAACACGGCCAGCGTGGCTACCAGCCCGCCAGCGCAGGCCAGCGTCAGAAAAAAATTGGCAAGGATTTCGTCCAGCGATCGGCGCCTGGTGGGCTGCCTGCGGTGCGGGTCGCTGCCATCGCTGTTGCCGGTGTTGAGCGTGGTGCAGTCACGGCCCAGGCGGCAGGTGAATGGCGTGGGGCAGGGCTGGCGGCCCTGGTGGCAGTGGTGGCTCTGGCAGGTCATGCGCGGGCGGTCTTGCTGGCGGCGCTGGCCTTTGGGATGACAAAGGCCACATGCAGCGGGCGCGAGGCCAGAATTTTTGCCGTGCGCTCGTCGGGCTGTTTGTTCAGGTGCGGCATGGTGCCGCCTGGGTGCCCGAAGCTCTTGCCGGCGCGGATTCCGCCGTGCTTCGGCAGCGTGGCCGTAGGCTTCACATCGGCATTCAGCGGGCGCGGGTCGCTGCCTGCACTGCGCCAGTTAAACGGGCTGTGCAGGCTCTTGATGATGGCCGTGCCGGGCCAGGTCTGCGGGTAGGTCGTGGTGGTGCTCATGCAGTGGGCTCCTTGGGTGGTGTGGTGGGCTGACTAGTGCGACGCATGGCGCGCAGGTGCTGGCCGGCTGCGCGGTTGATCTGGCTTGCGATGCGGCGCATGGCGGCTGCGGCCAGGGCGTCGAGGTCCATACCTTTGGCGTCGAGGTCCATACCTTTGGCCTCCAGCTCCATAGCTGGCCCCGGCTGCTGCTGTGTTTTGCTGCCTGTGGGCATTACCGCCCCCCTGCTGCCACCGCAACCGCCACGCGGCCCCGGTTATCGGTGCAGACCAGCGTGCCGTCGTCGCTCCACCTGTAGCCGGCGTTGCCGTGCGTCTTGGCGCAAAGCTGGGCGGC